>LHCFC04200__coassemble_254_pt1 | contig 48887 bp, 44 predicted proteins | sample LHCFC04200__metabat2_low_PE_012 | metagenome-assembled genome bin LHCFC04200
TCGCTATTTTTATAATCGAGGCTGTTTATTGAATACTTATGTCACAGTCTCTTTTTATTAGTTCAAGAATTTTAAAAATCTTAATCTTTTCTTATAAATTATTTTGTATAATAACCTTTATTGTTTGAATTCGAAACGAAGAGGAGCGTATTTGGAAACATGGAATATCCAATTATTCTTTGTGAAGATAATCCAGAACAATTAGCAAATTTGACCTCGATTATCAATGATTTTAATATGTTTCATCCAAACCAATATAAGTTGGCATTTAAATCATCAGATCCGCATGCGATTGAGGAATACATTAAAGAAAACTCAGTTGAAAAAGGGGTCTATTTTCTTGATATTGATCTTGGATCAGATATTAACGGGATCGATCTTGCTCAATGGGTTCGGAATCACGATATTAGCGGAAAAATTATCTTTGTTACAACCCATACAGAGATGGCGCCGTTAACCCTTCAACGCCAGGTTGAACCGCTTGGATTTATCACGAAAGATATGGGTTATGAGCAAATGCGCATCGAAATTGTTGATACGTTGAATTTGGCATATGAACGGATCGAAAAAAAGGCTCTTGAAAATGACAAGATGTATTCATTTTCAATTGGCAACCAAGTATTAAACTTCGAAGAAAAGAAAATTATTTATATTACATCATCAGATAAAGCTCACCGGGTAATTTTGGTTACGCAAGATGGGCAGTATGAATTTTTCGACAATATTGCTAATTTGGAAAAAGAAACTGGATTATTGAAAGTTTCACGTTCATTATTGGTTAATCCGAAAAATATTGAACGTGTCGACTACAAAATGCGCGTAGTCTATTTCAAAAACGGCGATGAAGAGGTCTTTTCATTAAGTAAGACGAAAGCACTGAAGCAAGCACTGTTAAATGAGAACGAAGAGTAAAAGGCTGACGAAAGTCGCCTTTTTTATTGATTATTATCGAACATATGTTCTTTTTATGGTAAAATAATGCATGCGAGGTGAGAAAGAATGAAATATTATGCGGTTCGACGAGGGCGAATCCCCGGAATTTATTCGAATTATCTTGATGCATGGAAGCAAACTCAAGGATTTTCGAATGCAAAAATGAAAGCTTTTAAAACTTTAGGTGAGGCCAAGACGTTCGTCGGCAAGGTGCCAAATCGATCTCAGAAGAATATAACTGGCAATTTTTATGTGGTTGACTTTAAAGAACAGGAAACGGTTTTCCTTTCAACTGAACGGGTCGTGAATTTTTTAATTGGACATCCCGGAGCAACTCTGCGGCGGTACCTTGATTTTGGGGAATTATTACAAAATATTCGTAAAAAAGGAATTGTTTTATACACGGATGGTTCATTCATTGAAAGTTATGGTTGTTATAGCGGGGCGTTTGTTGCGGTTGATGCGGAGAAGCATGTTGTTCATGAAGAACGATTCACGGGACAGCAAACGCGATTTATTGAAGCGCAGAATAATGCGGGAGAAGCATTAGCAATCGTGCGCGCGTTAAAGTGGGCGGTTGCGAACCAGTATCAAGAAATAATGATCGTAACGGACAGTGATAATATTGTCCGGTGGATTAACGGGAACCGTTCAAATTTACCGATTTGTAATTATTTTATCAACCAGCTTAAACATTTTCGCCAAAATTCGCAGATTGAAATTCATTTTAAAGTTGTCAAAGCCCACGCCCAAACATATTATAATAACTACGTTGATCAGCTTACCCGTGAAGTGATTTACAAGGAAAAGGCTGATAATCATTTGTGTTACCAGTTGATGAATGATGATCAGTTTTTGCGTGATTTTTTAAATAATCATCCATCTGCGTTCACTGCTTTACAAACCGAAACATTTCATTTTTATCGGGCAAAAGAATTGAATACGCAAGCAATTAACTGGGTTCCAGCCGAACAGGCAGTTGTGATGATTGGAGATCTTCCAAATACATATGGCACGTATTTAATGCTGCTTTATAATCAAGGATCCCGGTTAAAACAGATGGTGGGGAAGATTCATTCCCGAAACTTATTTGTTAAAAATTGAATATTTGGAAATATAAAAAAAGAAGAAGGTGTGACAAAACGTTAAAAACGAGCGTGATGGAAGCAGAAAAGCGAACGAATCGCGCCAGCATAGATTCGGAGGTTTTCGAACTTCCAAGTAGCTCGTTTGTTTTGGAACCCGATTATGCGGGAATAATAAAGAGACTGCAACTTATGTCACAGTCTCTCCTTAATACTTAATTACTTGCTGAATTCTTTGATGATTGATTTGATGTCACCAATCACTTTTTTTTGTTCAACATAACTTTTGATTTTTGAATCATCATCGCTGACATTTGAAAGGGTTCCAATCAAATCGTCAACTTTGCGTTCGATTTTATTAACGGTACTGTTTTCATCATTGACCCAGTTTTGGACTTCTTTTTCAGATTGCTTTTCGGTCCGTTCTTCGACATGGTCAATTTTCTTTCCATCACGAATGATACTGTGCAGATCATGTAATGCTTTTTCTTGATCTGTAAAATGAGCGAGCTTATTTTCAGCACTTCCCATCTTGGATAAATTGATATCAAGTTTTTCAATTTGATCGTTGATCTTCGTTAATAACTTTGCTTCTTCTTTTGCGTAATCCATAAGTGATAACCCCTTAAATTAGTTTATTTGTAAAATTCTCTTTACAAGCTTATTGTAATAGCTATTGAATTTAAAGTATAAGAAAACGGCTTTAAATAATTACGATTGGCGATTTCTTAAGCAAAAAGCAAAATAATTTAGTAAGATTTACAAATCTGGAGGTTAAAAATGGGCGAAATCGATTTTAAAAATGTAGATATTGAAGGGTTAGAAAGTTCACCATTTACTGAGGAGCTTGCCGGATTAAGGGCCAATGAAGCCCGGTATTATTGGAATCATTTTAAAACAAAGTTTGTTACTTTCCCGGCATCTGAGCGACCAGACATTATTCAAATGATTGATTGAATCGTTGCTGAACGGGATTTGAAATTTAATTATCAACCGCTTGAAGTGGCTGACTTTACGACTGAACGTGTCCGTCACTTATACGTGTTTTATCAAAATGGATTGTCGATCAATGTAATGTATGATCTCGATGATCCGCAAAAGCGGGCCGTGGGCTTTAAATTAAGCGACCACATGGACGTTCCGAAAGAGCTTGAAGGTAAATTCAAATTTGCGAAAATGCGGTCCAAACTGGCGGGGACGATTCGCGGCAGTTACTTTAAAATTAAACAGGAGTATCCACTTTAAACAAAACGGGGTTGTGTCCTTGGACCACAACCTCGTTTTCATTTAATCACCGTTAAAATATCAGATAAATAAAAATAATCGTTTAAACGTGGAAAGTAACTGTAAATCTCACGAACTGCTGAATCATAGTCAGAAAATGAAAAAGATTGAGTGATTCGTTGATGAATCAGTTGTCGAAGTTTTTGGTATTTGTGGTTGACCTTAACTAAACTCGAAAGGTTCATTGGATCGCCATGCCCCGGGCACCACGTTTGGATTTTAAACGTCGTTAAAATCTTCTTGATATTCTGTTCGTATTCCTGGTTCAAAAGGCAAAGTTTTTGGTTAACCGGATCAATGTCTAAAAGAACGTTAAAGTAAATTCCTTTTAAAATCAGGTCCCCGCCAAAAAAGAAATTATCCTTTTGAAAAACAATGTCGGCCGGTGAATGACCGCGTAAACGGTGAATCCGAATAGAAGAAACAGGTAACCGATTCAAATCTTTAAAGTTAACGTTTTCTAGGAAAGGTAAAAAACGCTTTTGAAGCTGAGCCTTTATCTGATCAATGGCATGCGGCGGAATGCCCAAGATTTGCAGTTGTTGGGTTTGTTCTTCAATTGCATTTAAATATGCAGTTGTTCCGTAGTATCGGACTCCTGGATCAGCATAGACTGCGGTTTCTTCAGGAAAGTATTTTAACAATCCGACATGATCTGGATGGTGGTGGGTTATAACCACGGATACCTGTTTAAGGTCGATTCCAAGGCTTTTCAAATTTTGTTGTAATTCCAAATAACATGGGTAGTTATCAGGACCTGCATCAATTAATAATTTTTCATTTTTGAGAAAATAAACATTAACTTGTGGGGCACGGGAATCTGTTTGAGCCATTTTCATTAAATAGACGTCAGATGTAATTTGTTTCATTGAATTAACCTACCATTTGCACAAGCATGATAATGCCGATAATAATGAAGAAAATATCAAGGAAAACAGCTAACTTTTGATCATTGATCTTGTTGGCATACTTTGATCCGAGCATTCCGCCGATAACAGCACCGATAGCTAGTAAGATTCCATAAAGGAAATTAATGTGTCCATGCGTAAAATATCCTACGTCAGATGAAAGGGCCGTGATGGCCATGATCAAGGTCGATGTTCCAACCGCTGTATGCATTGGGTATCCAAGAATTACAACCAACGCAAGCAAAATCATGACGCCGCCACCAGCACCGAAGATTCCGCTAATAATTCCGATGGCGATCCCGATTAAAACGCTCAGTCCATTGATGTTTAAAATTGATTTGTTTTTGCGGTTTTTGATTTCCTTTTTTCGCTTTCCGCAACTGACTGATTCCAGAAAAAATTAATAAAACACCGAACAGGCCGGAAAGGGTAATGCCTTTAGTTTGGTTGGCGATGGTTGCTCCAATTTGCGCTCCGATAATTGACGCAATTGCGATCCAAAGACCGGATTTTAATTCAACATGGCCCTTCCGATAATAATTGTACGATACAACGATCGAGGTTACGATATCAACGAAAAGACTGGTTCCAATTGCAGTATGAACATCAACGTGAAAGAGCATTGAAAGGGTTGGTACAATCAGGGTAACCGCGCTGGCACCAACAAGACTCGTGATTCCGCCAGTGATCAAACCGATAATAATTAGGACCCCGTATAACAGATAAGTCATTTAATTCACCCCAATAATTATTGTTTTCTATCGAGTAAGTCTAGCATAACTGCGAGATGAAGGTTAATAATTCGGTTGGTTTCGAAATTAATAGGTGTAATCTTGATTAATAATTGGTATAATTTGAAATAAAGTATTGAAAGGACTGTGGATGACATGAAAATTTTTCTTCAACAAATTCAAATAAAACGCCTTGTTTTCGCCCATCGACATCCACGAATGCATGAAATTGAAAAATAATGAACCAGAAAGAAAAATTTGAAAGAATGGACGAAGTTAAATGGAAAACAACAAAACAAAGAAACTCGGATTATTAAGCCTGGCAAGTGTTGTTTTGAGTGCGATGCTTGGGGGCGGAATTTTTGATTTACCGAAAAACATGGCATCGGTTGCAGGAGCAAAAGCCCAAATTATTGCTTGGATCGTTGTTGGAATTGGAATGTGGTTTGTAACCTCAATGTTTTTGAAACTGACGGAATTAAAACCGGATTTAACAACGGGATTATACAAGTATGGCGAAGCCGGTTTTGGAAAGTTTACAGGCTTTTTTGTTTCATGGGGTTACTGGATTTGTGAGTGTTTCTCAAACGTTGCATATGCGGTTTTGATTATGAGTACGCTGAATTATTTCTTCCCAGAAAAGTTTAGCGGCGGAAATAATTGGCCATCAGTTATTGGCGCCACGATTATTTTGTGGGGAATGACGTTTATCATTGCATACGGAATTGAACAAGCCGGCTGGGTAACGGTTGTTGGAACGGTTGTCCGGATGGCAGTTATCGCATTGATCATCGTTGCATTGGCAATTCACTTTAAGTGGGTCACGTTTACAACCAACTTCAGTGCATCCCAATCAATTCCAGCGTTGCATGATCAATCGTTGGGAAGCATCCCCCACCAAGTTTTGAAGACCATGACCGTTACACTTTGGGCGTTCGGTGGAATTGAAGGCGCGGTTGTCTTATCAGATCGAGCCAAATCGCAGCTTGAAGTTAAGCGGGCAACGGCAATTGGTTACTTTATGTGTCTTGCATTGTACTTCATTGTTTCATTGTTGCCGTTAGGATTATTGTCATATGGTGAGATTGCCCGAATGGTATCACCATCAACGGCTCAATTGTTGACGTTGGCGATGCACTGTTCAGCCGGCCGGTTGATCATTGCAGCCGGGCTGATCGTTTCAGTTTTGTCATGCTGGTTGTCATGGACAATGATGTTAGCCGAAATGCCGTTTGCTGCTGCCAAGGATGGAGCATTTCCAAAGATTTTTGCAAAGGAAAATAAGAAGCATGTTCCAGTCTTCTCGCTTTTTGCGGCAACGGTCGTGATGCAACTGATTATTCTGCTATCACATTTTGCAAACGATGCCTTTCAAATGGCATATACGATCGTGGCAACAATGACGGTTCCGCCGTACTTTATCAGTGCACTATATTTGATCAAACTTTCAATCAAGCAAGCAAATTATCCGGGACAAAAAGGACGGATCAGTGCATTAATAACTGGGATTTTGGCAGCTTTGTTTACCTTGATCATGGGAATTTCAGCTGGAATTAATTACGTGACGATTGCGTTTATTGCATACGTGATTGGAATTCCGTTGTTTGTCAAAGCCCGGAAAGAACAAGCTCCTGGGGAACCGATTTTCACCCGGTATGAAAAATGGTTTGCCGCTGCAATTGTTGTCGTTGCCATCGGCGGGGTTATTTTACTTTTGAAATAGTAAGCAGGTGAATTAGTGGGAAGTTATTCAGACGAAGAGTTTACGGGAATTGTTGTTAGTCGACAAGATTACCGGGAACGCGACATGTTAGTAACGATTTTAACTGACCGCTTTGGCTTTAAGACGTTTTTTATTCGGGGAGCGCGAAAACGTGGTTTTCGAATGCAAGCTGCCATTTTACCGTTTACTCACGGAACTTATATTGGAAAAATCAATGATGATGGGTTGTCATTTATTACGACGACGAGGGAAGTTGCTCAGTACCAAGAAATTTCGCAAGATATTGAGCTTAACGCGTATGCCTCATATATTCTTGGATTAGCTCGCCAAGCATTTGGTAATCAGCCAAACTTGGCGAGTTTATGGTTTACTCAGCTTGCAACCGCGTTACAATTAATTGACGAAGACTATGATCCAGCCATCATTACCAATATTATCGAGGTTAAGTTACTTGGATGCTTTGGAGTCCAACCGAACTGGCAGGCATGTGCAGTTTGCGGGCGCGATGATCTTCCGTTTGATTATTCTGAAATGTATGGCGGACTGTTATGCCAGGAGCACTGGCATTTAGATGAGCACCGGTTACATTTAGATAAACGGACGATTTACTTCTTGCGGCAATTTAGCGTTGTTGATCTAACGAAATTGAATTCGATCAGCTTAAAAGAAACGACGAAGCATAATTTACGGCGGGCGCTGGATGAAATTTATAACAGTCAAGTCGGCGTTTACGTCAAAGCGAAAAAATTTATCGATCAGATGGGATCATGGGATAAAATTCTTAAAAATAAAAATAATTAAAAACTTATTTATTTTATTTTAAACACTAGTATAATTTTTAGGTGTATTTTAAAAAGGCAGAAGGGATAGATTTTAATATGGATGCTGGCCAAGAAAAAGCTTTAGAAAAACTTGGGGCTTTTGAAATCAGTAGTCTAATGCTTAAATTAGCAAAGAAAAACAATCATAAATTTTTAAATGCAGGGAAAGGAAATCCAAACTGGATCAATACCAAGGCGCGATTAGCGTTTGCCCGGTTAACGGAGTTTGGAATCGATGAATCGCAACGGACGATCAACCGGCGTGATTTAGCAGGTTTCGTTGAAAAGAAAGGAATCACTGAGCGCTTAAAAGATTTTCTTGATCCGCAAGCTCATGAAAATGACCAATTTATTTTGGACATTTTGGACTATGTTTCACAAAAGTTGAACTTGGATTTGGATGATTTCGTTGCTGAATTAACAAACGGAATCATGGGAAATACTTATCCAACGCCGAACCGGATTTTGAAAAATACCGAAGTTATTTTGAATAAGTACCTCGAATCAACGTTATATAACGGCGTGCAACTTGCAGATTCAACGAAGTTAATGGCAACTGAAGGCGGAACGGCTGCGATTGTATATCTTTTCCACTCATTGGCTGAAAACCATTTGATCAAGCCCGGGGATAAGATTGCAATCAATACACCGATCTTCACGCCGTATTTGCAAATTCCAAAGTTAAACGATTATGAATTAGTTGAAGTTAAGCTTCAAGCTGATCCAAATAATGATTGGAAGGTTAATCCGGACGAATTGGATAAATTAAAAGATCCTTCAATCAAAGCATTATTTATCGTTAATCCAACTAACCCAGCTTCACGGGCATTTGACGACGATGTTTTAAATAAGATTCGGGAAATTGTAACGGAAAATCCAAACTTAATGATCATTACCGATGATGTATATGGCACGTTTGTTGATGGCTTCCAAACCGTTTACAGTGTTGCGCCAGAAAATACGTTATTGATTTATTCATTTTCAAAACTTTACGGCGCAACCGGTTGGCGGTTAGGGCTGCTTGCAATGAATGAAAATAACATTTTTGACCGGTTGATTCATGAATTGCCGGCGGATGAACAAGCCGCAATCAATGACCGGTACCGGTTAGTTGAAACTGATCCGGATAAGTTGCCGTTTATCGAACGGATTGCCGCTGATAGCCGTTCAATTGGACTTTATCATACTTCCGGACTTTCAACGCCGCAACAAATGATGGAAGTTCTGTTTGCATTGACCCACTTAGTTTATGCAAACGGCTCAACGGATGCGTATATCGATGAATGTCGGTACGTGGTTAACCGGCGGTATACTGATTTAGTTAAGGGCCTTGGAATTGAAGCGGACAATTCACGGACAAATGCTAAATACTATACTTTGATCGATATTTACAAGCTTGCCGAGGAGAAGTACGGCAAGCAATTCAGAAAGTACTTTGAAAAATCATTTGCTCAAATTGATTTCTTGATGAAGCTTTCTGAGGACAATGGGGTTATTTTAATGGACGGAGTTGGTTTCGGAACTCAACCAGGGATTATCCGGGTTTCAGAAGCCAACTTACCAAGCAAGGCCTATGGGGTTATTGCTGAAAAGATCAACGAATTGCTTGAAGAATACTATGAAAAGTATTTAAAGACCAAGAAGTAATTCATTTTAGGGGAAGATTTTGATATGGGAAAAAGTCGAAAATTATCGCTGTTTGATTTTCTTTCGTTAACGGCGTTGATGGTATTAACGGTTTACGAGTACCCGACCTTTGCGACGGCTAAATTACATTTATTATTTTTTGTAATCATTTTCGGAATTTTTTGGTTCTTGCCGATTTCACTGGCAGCAGCAGAAATGGCAAGTGTAAAAGGATGGGAAGATGGTGGCGTCTATGGTTGGGTTAGCAATGCGTTAGGCCAGCGATGGGGTTTTGCCGCCATCTTTTTTGAATGGTTTCAAGTTACGGTCAGTTTTGTAACGATGAGTTACTTTATTTTAGGTGCTTTAGCATCCATTTTTAACTGGTCAGCGCTAAATACCGATCCAGTAATCAAGTTTATTGGGGTCTTAATTATCTTTTGGGGATTGACTCTGACGCAATTGAAAGGCACCAAGCGGACGGCCCAGATTGCTCAAGGAGGATTTGTTGCCGGAATTTTGGTTCCATCAGTTATTTTTTTAGGGCTTGCCATTTTATATTTAGTAAAGGGCGGGCATAGTCAGATTCCAATTAGTTGGCATGCGTTTGTGCCGAATTTTACGCAACTTTCAACGCTGGTTGTAGCGTCTTCATTTATTTTAGCGTTTGGCGGCATTGAGGCCTCAGCCCCACATGTTAATGAATTGAAAAATCCGCAACGAAATTATCCGTTAGTGATCATTATACTGGTGGTATTAACGATTTTTCTGGACGGAACTGGCGGCTTAAGCGTTGCGATGGTTGTTCCACAAAAACAGCTTTCATTAAGTGCGGGTGTCATTCAGGCGTTTAATACGTTGATGCAGCATTTTACAAGTCAAATGACGTGGTTTGTAAAGCTGATGGCATTCTTGATTGCCTTTGGGGTTGCAGCTGAAATTGCATCGTGGATCATTGGCCCGTCAAAGGGAATGTACGTCGCTGCGCAAAAAGGGATGTTACCGCAGACCTTCCGTAAATTGAATTCGAATGGGGTTCCTGTTCCAGTTTTGATTATGCAAGGAATAATTGTTACCGTTTGGGACGCAATTTTAACTTTTGGTGGCGGAACGGATAACGTTTCATTTTTGGCGGCTGTTTCACTGACCGTGGTAATTTACCTGTTGTGCTATATTTTGATTTTTATCAGTTACTTTAAACTGATTTACCGGTATTCAACGAAAGAACGGACATATAATGCTCCCGGCGGTAAAATCGGTAAAACGATGCTTGCCTTTTCAGGATTGGCATTGTCGATTTTCGCACTGATTGTTTCGTTCGTTACGCCGGCAACATTATCACCGCTTCAGGGGCGGAAGTATCAAGTTGTACTGACTGTAAGTTTTGTGATCGCGGTCATTATTCCATTTGTAATTTATGCGTTTCGTCATCGGTTTGGCGAAGCCAATCATCAATTCAAACTGCATCATGTTCGCAGTGAAGACGTCAACCGATTTATTCATCCGATTGGCCGGGGTGAATTTTTGACAGAACATGATTTAAAATTAAAACGTCAGCAAAAGAAATAGGAGGAATGTTTTATGTTATTTGGAAAGAAAGATCAGGAAGAGTCAAAGTACTTGGATCCCATTTTTGGGAATCCAAATGAAGATGCTGATTTACCGAAATATAAACTTGCGCGGAAATCAATGCAGGCCGACGTGGCATACCGGATGGTTAAAGATGAACTGGAAGATGAAGGAAATGCCAGGCAAAATCTTGCAACTTTTTGTCAAACGTACATGGAACCTGAAGCAACCCAATTGATGGCGGAAACGCTTGAGAAAAACGCAATTGATAAATCTGAGTATCCGCGGACAACGGAAATCGAAAACCGGTGTGTTAATATTTTAGCTGATTTATGGCACGCTCCGAAAGATGGTAATTATCTTGGAACATCAACGGTTGGCTCATCTGAAGCATGCATGCTTGGCGGCTTGGCAATGAAATTTGCTTGGCGGAAACGGGCTGAAAAGCTTGGACTAGATTTGAATGCTCACAAACCGAACCTTGTAATTTCTTCAAGCTATCAGGTTTGCTGGGAAAAGTTCTGTACATACTGGGATATTGAATTACGGGAAGTTCCATTAGATGAAAATGACCTTTCATTGAATATGGATACCGTAATGGATTACGTTGATGAATATACGATTGGAATCGTCGGTATTATGGGAATCACCTATACGGGACGCTACGATAACATTAAGAAACTCAACGATTTAGTTGAAGAATATAACAAGCATACTGATTACAAGGTTTATATTCACGTTGATGCGGCTTCAGGCGGTTTTTACACGCCGTTTGTTGAACCGGAAATTGAATGGGACTTCAAGTTGAAAAATGTCGTTTCAATCAATTCATCGGGACATAAATACGGCTTAGTTTATCCTGGAATTGGTTGGGTACTATGGCGGGATGCAAAGTTTGTTCCGCAAGATTTGATTTTTAATGTTAGTTATCTTGGCGGTGAAATGCCAACGATGGCAATTAACTTCTCACGCAGTGCCTCACAAATCATCGGTCAATATTATAATTTTGTGCGTTACGGGTTTGACGGTTATCGTGAAATTCATCAGCGGACGCATGAGGTGGCAAAGTATATTATTAAAGAAATCAAGAAGACGGGCAGATTTAAAGTCGTCAACGGCGCACAGCATTTACCGATCCTGTGTTACGCATTGAAAGATGACCACGCTCAAGAATGGAATTTATACGATTTATCTGACCGGTTACGGATGCGTGGCTGGCAAGTTCCGACGTACCCAATGCCGGATAATCTCAACAATTTGATCGTGCAACGGATCGTTTGCCGGGCAGATCTGGGAATGAACGTTGCCATTGAGTTTATTGAAGACTTTAAGGCCTGTCTGGAAGAACTTGATCACGCGCATGTTTTAGCTCATCACAGCGATGAACAGAAGAAAACAACCTATGGCTTTACCCATTAATTAAAAATTAGCTTGCATTTATTGCCAATTAACTTGATAATTATCTAAGAATAAAAAATGATTTAGGTGAAATAAATGTTTTATGTTTTTCTGGATCTAGTCGGAATTACAATCGGCGGATTATTGAGTAAACCATTACAACGGTTCTTATCGGATAAACAAATCAGTTCGATGATGGAAATTGCAACGTTATGTGTCGGCATCATCGGAATCCAGGGCGCAATTGCAACGAAACAGCCGCTGCTAATGCTTGTCAGCTTAGTTGTCGGTTCGGTTGTTGGGGTTTGGCTGGACATTGACGGCAAGTTCAATCATTTTGGTGATTGGATGAAAACGAAATTTAAAACTTCTGACCCGCATTTCGCGGAGGGATTTATTACCGTTTTCATGATTGAATGTGTGGGTTCAATGTCGATCGTCGGCCCGCTTGACGTTGCCCTTGCGGGAAAAACAAGCCTAATGCTCTTTAAGGTGATTTTAGACTTGATTACTTCCTTAGTCTATGGCGCGATTTTTGGATACAGTGTATTGCTGTCGGGACCGTTTGTTTTTCTGTATGAAGCAATCATTTACGGATGCGCTTCGTTTATTCAACCATTGTTGAATGCAAGCACGATCAATGAAATCAGTGCCGTTGGTTCGCTTTTGATCGTTGCATTGGCATGTGATATTTTAGAGATCAAGCACTTTAAAGTCGCGAACTTTTTACCCGCGCTTTTAGGACCAATTATTTATGAAGCAGTTTTGATGTTCTGTAAGTAAAATTTGACAAGCTATCCGAATTAGACTATGATAGCGACAGAATATAAGAGAAGCATTGATGAAAAAGGGTCATTTAAGTTCAAAAGACAGCGAGTCTGGCAGGTGAAAGCAGACATGCGAATTTTAATGATTGGCATTTTCGGAGTTTCTTACGAATTAAGCTGCTAGGATCTCCTAGAAATAGGGTGGAACCGCGATTTGAAGAAGTCGTCCCTATGTAACCGAATTGGCGTTACATAGGGATTTTTTTGTGCGCTGATTCGTTTCTTCAAAATTTTGAATGGAGGAGCATTGAAATGGCAAAGAAATTATCAATGCAAGATATTATTTTAACTTTGCAACAATTTTGGGCAAAGCAAGGTTGCATGATCATGCAATCGTATGACACTGAAAAGGGTGCCGGAACGATGAGTCCATATACATTTTTACGGGCAATCGGACCAGAACCATGGAACGTTGCGTACGTTGAACCATCACGCCGGCCAGCTGATGGACGGTATGGTGAAAACCCGAACCGGTTATATCAACACCACCAATTCCAAGTTTTGATGAAACCAAATCCAGATAACATTCAAGACTTATACTTGGATAGTTTGCGGGCATTAGGAATCGAACCTAAGGAACACGATATTCGGTTTGTTGAAGATAACTGGGAAAACCCTTCAATGGGATGTGCCGGTGTTGGTTGGGAAGTTTGGCTTGATGGAATGGAAGTTACCCAATTTACATACTTCCAACAAGTCGGCGGTCTCGAAGTTAAACCGGTTGCTTCAGAAGTTACATACGGTCTTGAACGGTTATCATCATACATTCAAGATGTTAACTCAGTCTTTGATTTGGAATGGGCTGACGGGGTGAAGTACGGTGACATCTTTAAGGAACCTGAATATGAACACTCAAAGTACGCCTTTGAAGAAAGTAATCAAGAAATGCTTTTAGATGCCTTTGATACATACGAAAAAGAAGCTAAGCGGTTAATCAAGGAAGGCCTCGTTCACCCGGCATATGATTACATTTTGAAATGCAGTCACACATTTAACTTGTTAGATGCTCGCGGGGCCGTTTCAGTAACTGAACGGGCCGGTTACCTTGCACGGATCCGGAACATGGCAAAGGCAATTGCGAAGGTCTTTGTTGAAGAACGGAAGAAGTTAGGTTTCCCATTAATCAAGGATGAAGAATTACGTCAAAAATTATTGAAGGAGGATAAATAACATGTCACATACATTTTTAATGGAAATTGGCTTGGAAGAAATTCCAGCGCATGTTGTCACTCCAAGCGCAGCCCAATTAGTTGAAAAAACTGAAAAATTCTTAAAAGAACAACGGATGGATTTTGATGAAGTCCAAACGTACTCAACTCCGCGGCGGTTGACGGTTAAGGTTACAGGCTTAGCTGACAAGCAACCTGATATCCAAGAAGAAGCTAAGGGTCCGGCTAAGAAGATCGCTTATGATAAAGATGGCAACTGGTCAAAGGCTGCTCAAGGATTTGCCCGTGGTCAAGGCGTTTCAGTTGATGATATCTTCTTCAAAGAACTTAAGGGCACCGAATATGTTTATGTTAAGAAGTTTATTGAAGGAAAAGCTGCTGCCGATGTAATGCAAGGTATGCGGGACGTTGCAATGGACTTGAAATTCCCAACCATGATGCGGTGGGGAACCAACGATTTCCAATATGTTCGGCCAATTCGGTGGATCGTTGCGATGTTAGATGATCAAGTTATTCCATTCAAGATTTTGAACATCGAAAGCGGCAACGTTTCTCAAGGTCACCGGTTCCTTGGAAAACCAGTTGAATTAAAGAGTGCCGATGACTACGTTGAAGCATTGCGGTCAGAAAAAGTGATCGTTGATGCTGTTGAACGGAAATCAATGATTCGCGATCAAATCAACGATCTTGCCCAAAAGAATAACTGGAAGATCGTGATCGACGAAGACTTGCTTGAAGAAGTTAATAACCTGGTTGAATATCCAACGGTCTTTGCCGGATCATTTGATGAAAAGTACTTAAGTGTACCGGATCAAGTTTTGATCACTTCAATGAAGGATCACCAACGGTTCTTCTACGTGACTGATCAAAACGGCAAATTATTGCCAAACTTTGTTTCAGTTCGGAACGGAAACACGGAATACTTAGAAAACGTCGTTCAAGGAAACGAAAAGGTGTTAACTGCCCGGCTTGAAGATGCAAAATTCTTCTATGAAGAAGATCAAAAGCAATCAATTGCCGATTACGTTGAACGCTTAAAGAAGGTTATGTTTCACGATAAAATCGGGACAATTTACGAAAAGATGGCCCGGGTTCGCTTGCTTGCAGCTCAAATTGGAAAATTTGTTGGCTTAAACGACCAAGAATTAGCTGATTTAGACCGGGCAGCTCAAATTTACAAGTTTGACTTGGTAACCGGCATGGTTGGCGAATTTGCTGAATTGCAAGGGGTCATGGGTGAAATTTATGCCCGCTTGCAAGGCGAAAATGACAATGTCGCAGCTGCAATCCGTGAAGAATACATGCCAACCAGTGCGGAAGGCGAATTGCCAGTGACAAAGGTTGGGGCGGTATTATCGATTGCAGATAAGATCGATAGCATCCAAGCATTCTTTGCTGCTGGAATGATTCCAAGCGGTTCAAATGACCCATATGCATTACGGCGTCAAGCTTTAGGAATCGTTCGCATTGCCCTTGCTCGCAACTGGAAGTTATCTGTTCCGATGATGCTGAAATTCGTTGAAAATGCAATGAACGAACGGCCAGACTTGTACAAGAACATCATGCCGGGCGATGAACAAAAAGACATGCAACAATTTATCATCGATCGGCTTACCCAAATCATGAACGGGGATAAGCAACTCCGTCACGATGTGCTTGATACGGTGGTTGCCAACCCTGAAAATGCATTCGTTGATATTGAAGAAGCTGCAAAGATCCTTGGCAAGCACCTTGAAGACGACGACTTTAAGGAAACAATCGAAGCCTTGACCCGGGTTGGCCGGATGGCAAAGAAGGCGCCAAACTTTGAAGATGATGCTGTTTTGAAAGCTGAATTGTTTGAAAACGAGTCTGAAAAGAAGCTTGCCGAAGCGGTTAAGAAGGTTGCAACGGCCTTTGAACAAGCTGACTTGGAAGAAAAATTCAATCAATTAGCATCATTAAAAGATCCAATCACCGATTACTTCGATTCAACCATGATCATGGCAAAGGACGAAGATGTAAAGCAAAACCGGCTCTTGCAATTAAAGCAAATTGCTGATTTAACAAAAGACTTTGGTGAATTGGATAATTTGAACGTTAAATAAGATCGATTATTAAATTTGAAATTCCGATGGTAGTTGCCACCGGAATTTTTTTGGCTAAAATGCCTTAAACTTGCAACCGACAGCAATTCGCGGTATCATTTTATTTGACTGTAGACAGTGGGTGTTTTTTACCCTTTTTTAGAGAGGAGAGGTCAAAATGCGGATTCCACCAGAGCTGATCGATCAGGTTCGATCAGAGGTTAATATCTTGGATGTTGTTAGTCAAAAAGTGCAGTTGCACAAGTCTGGGAAAAATTGGTTCGGCTTTTGTCCTTTCCATCCGGAAACGACACCATCGTTTTCGGTTAATGAACAAAAACAAATTTTTAATTGTTTCTCGTGTCATCGGGGCGGAAATGTTTTTAAGTTCGTGATGGAGACGGAAGGATTAACTTTCCCGGAGGCTTTTCAAAAGGTCGCCGAAATGAGCGGAATCTCACTTGATCCGAAGTATACGCAACTTGGATCATTAAATGCCGCTGAGTCATCTGAAAACGGGAAAATCATCAGTTTATATGCGCAAGCCACGCAACTATACCATCATATTTTGGTAAATACTGAGCTTGGTGAGGAAGCGTTGAATTACCTGCACGATCGCGGGTTAAACGATGACATGATCAACGAATTTAACCTTGGATTTGCACCAACAACCGATATTTTGAAAAACTTTGTAAAGGAAAAGCAGATCGATTATCAGGTTTTACGCAAATCAGGACTATTTGTTGAGCGGCCGCTGAACGCCGATGATCCGGTCGATAATTTAAATGACCGTTTTAAAGATCGGGTAATGTTTCCAATCAACGATGCAAACGGTCATCCAATCGCCTTTTCAGGAAGAGCATTACACACTGAGGATAAGACGGTTCCGAAATATTTGAATTCACCTGAAACCCCGATTTTTAATAAACGCCGGGTTCTTTTTAACCTGGATAAGGCAAAAGCAACGATTCGCCAAACCAAATCAGTAATTCTTTTTGAAGGGTTTATGGATGTCTTGGCCGCTTATCGGGCTGGAGTTAAGAATGGCGTTGCGTCAATGGGAACGAGCTTAACGGATGAACAAATTGGAATTTTAGCGCATCAGGCGCGGAAGCTTTCAATTTGTTACGACGGGGATGATCCCGGTCAAAACGCGACGAAACGGGCGTTAGAAATCATTCGTCCAAGTGAACGCTTTGATCTGGAAGTCATTAATTTGCCGGATAAACTTGATCCAGATGAAGTCGTTAAAAAGTATGGCGAAGAAAAGTTTCGTGAAATAGTGCAGAATCAGCATGAAACACCGTTAAGCTTTTTCATGCACTTTTATGCGCGCAACCGCAACCTTGAAAATGAAAACGACCAATTAGCATATATTTCCGATATTTTGAAAGAATTGGTAACGGTTAAAGATCCAATCGAACGGGACTTGTATTTAAACCGGTTAGCATCGAAATTTGGCGTTGAATACCGCAACCTTGAAAGCCAACTGCAATCTTTGATGGCTGAGGAACAGGCGCGGGAAAAGGCCAATCCAAAGGCGAATGCTCAAACCCCGGAGCGGGAATTTGCAAATTATCAAAAAACAATTACAACGGTCACCGAATCCTTTGAAAAGCCGAAGTATTCGCGCGTAGAACGGGCTGAACGGTTATTGCTTTATCGGATGCTGCATGAACGGGATGTGTGGTTTAAGGTCCGTGAATTGGAAGACTTTAATTTCATTCATCAAAGTTACCAAACCCTTTACCTGCTCGCGGAAGAGTATTTTAATCATGATGAAGAATTTGATGATGCAAAGTTTTTGGAAATGGTAAGTGATGATCAATTACATTCCTTAGCAACTGAGCTTTTGATGGAAGAGTATCAAGGAATGGCAACTGATCAAGAAATTGAGGATTGCATTTCGCTAATTATGAATGAGTATCCGCTTGATGAGAAAATTAAACGGCTTGATGAAAAGATCAAGAAGGCCAAACGGATGAATGATAGCGATAACTTAATGTCATTGATTATGGAAAAAACAAATCTTTTGCGCCAAAAAGATTTAATGAAATCAGAGAACTAATAGGAGGAATTGAGAATGCCTGCAAAGAAGAAAGTTCAAGCTGAAGAACCAGCATTTGATGAAAAGACATTTAAAAAAGAAGTTAATGCTTTAATTAAAGAATATAAGAAAAAAGGTCAAATTCAATATGATGAATTAAGCAAACGGATTGCGGAACCGATGCACCTTGACGCTGATCAAATGGATAAGCTGATCGAACGAGTTGAAGATGCTGGGGTTTCAGTCGTTGATGAAGACGGTGAACCAAGTAAGGCAAGTTTGAAAGCCGCTAACCACACTGCTGAAGAAGCAAAAAAGGACGTTTCAGCTCCATCTGGTGTTAAGATCAATGATCCGGTTCGGATGTATTTAAAGGAAATCGGCCGGGTAAACCTGTTAACGGCGGATGAAGAAATCGACCTGGCTTTAAAGATCGAACAGGGTGATGAAGAGGCGAAAAAGAAATTGGCTGAAGCCAACTTACGGTTGGTGGTTTCAATCGCTAAGCGGTATGTCGGCCGCGGAATGTCGTTCCTTGATTTAATTCAAGAAGGAAACATGGGCTTAATGAAGGCGGTTGAAAAATTCGATTACCGGAAAGGATTCAAGTTCTCGACATACGCAACCTGGTGGATCCGGCAAGCAATTACCCGGGCGATCGCTGACCAAGCGCGGACGATTCGGATTCCGGTTCACATGGTTGAAACAATCAATAAGCTGATTCGGATTCAACGGCAAATGCTGCAAGATCTCGGACGGGAACCAATTCCAGAAGAAATCGGGGCTGAAATGGACATGCCAACACAAAAAGTGCGGGATATCTTGAAGATCGCGCAAGAACCAGTTTCACTTGAAACGCCGATTGGTGAAGAGGATGACTCGCACTTGGGAGACTTCATTGAAGATCAGGATGCAACCAGTCCTGCCGATCATGCGGCTTATGAATTATTGAAGGAACAATTGAATGACGTTCTCGATACATTAACCGATCGGGAAGAAAACGTTTTGCGGTTACGATTCGGCCTTGATGATGGGCGGACCCGGACGCTTGAAGAAGTCGGAAAGGTCTTTGGCGTAACGCGGGAACGGATCCGGCAGATCGAAGCTAAAGCATTGCGGAAGTTACGGCATCCATCTCGCTCAAAGCAATTAAAAGACTTTCTTGACTAGGAATAAAGTGAACTAAGATATTTTGAATGGGATCGAAACTAAAGGAGGAATCCAACTTGGCAGATTCAAAAATGAATGAAAAAGAATTTAAGAACAAATTGAATTCACTGATCAAAGAATACAAAAAGGCAGGAAAAGTTCAATACGACGAGCTCAACAAGCAGTTTGCAAAACCGATGAATTTGAATGCCGACCAAATGGATAAAATCATTGAACATGTCGAAGACGCCGGCATTTCAGTGGTTGATGAGAATGGTGAACCAAGTAAGGCCAGTTTAAAAGCTGCTGACCACGCTGCTGAAGAAGCAAAGAAGGAGACTTCATCATCATTGTCATCCGGGGTTAAAGTTAACGATCCGGTTCGGATGTACTTAAAAGAAATTGGCCGGGTGCCATTGCTTTCAGCTGATGAAGAAAAGGAACTGGCATTGAAAATTGAACAGGGTGATGAAGAAGCAAAGCAACACCTTGCAGAAGCTAACTTACGGTTAGTTGTCTCAATTGCTAAGCGGTATGTTGGCCGCGGCATGTCATTGCTTGATCTGATTCAAGAAGGAAACATGGGTCTGATGAAGGCGGTTGAAAAATTCGATTACCGCAAAGGGTTCAAGTTTTCAACCTATGCAACCTGGTGGATCCGGCAAGCAATTACCCGGGCGATCGCTGACCAAGCGCGGACGATTCGGATTCCGGTTCACATGGTTGAAACAATCAATAAGCTGATTCGGATTCAACGGCAAATGCTGCAAGATCTCGGACGGGAACCAATTCCAGAAGAAATCGGGGCTGAAATGGACATGCCAACACAAAAAGTGCGGGATATCTTGAAGATCGCGCAAGAACCAGTTTCACTTGAAACGCCGATTGGTGAAGAGGATGACTCGCACTTGGGAGACTTCATTGAAGATCAGGATGCAACCAGTCCTGCCGATCATGCGGCTTATGAATTATTGAAGGAACAATTGAATGACGTTCTCGATACATTAACCGATCGGGAAGAAAACGTTTTGCGGTTACGATTCGGCCTTGATGATGGGCGGACCCGGACGCTTGAAGAAGTCGGAAAGGTCTTTGGCGTAACGCGGGAACGGATCCGGCAGATCGAAGCTAAAGCATTGCGGAAGTTACGGCATCCATCACGGTCAAAGCAGTTAAAAGATTTCATGAGATAAACGAGGTTTAGTTTTGGACGCATATCATTTATCAAAACGATTAGCAAAAGCGGCAGCGTATGTTCCCCAGGGAGCCCGGTTAGCCGATATTGGGTCGGACCATGCATATTTACCCGCAAATTTAGCAATTAATTATATAATTGATTATGGAGTTGCTGGCGAAGTCGTAAAGGGACCGTACGAAAATGCGGTTCACGAAATTCAACGCGAACATTTGGAAGAGAAAATCTTTCCGCGCTTTGCTGATGGTTTGAAGGCCATTGAAGATAATGATCAAATTGACACGGTCACGATCTGCGGCATGGGAGGAACCTTGATTCGAAATATTTTGGAAAAAGACAAATCCAAGTTGCAAAATCATCCATTGTTGATTTTACAACCGAATGTCGGAAGCAACGTTTTGCGACAATGGCTTCAAGCAAATCATTATCAGATCACGCATGAAGATATTCTTGAAGAAGATGACCATATTTATGAAATTATCGTTGCACAGTATACAGATCAACCGGTTCAGTTAAGTTCGGAAGATCTCTTTTTCGGTCCGATTTTAAGGTACCACCAAAATGATGCTTTTACGAAAAAATGGGAAAGGGAAATTGCGAAGAATGAAAAGGCAATTCGCCAAATGCAAAAGGCAACGAATCCGCCGACCCAGCGACTTGCTCAGTTAAAGGCTGAGAACGAATTAATTAGAGGGGTGTTAGCCAATGGTAAAAGTTAAAGATATTGTTTCCCGGTTTGAAGAATTTGCACCCAAATGGATGGCTGAAGACGGCGATCCGGTTGGTCTTCAACTTGGTGATTTAAATCAAGAAGTTCACAAAATGATGGTCACGTTGGATGTGCGGCCGGAGACGGTTCAAGAGGCAATCGACCAGCATGTTGATTTCATCTTTGCGCACCATCCAGCGATGTTTCGGCCAGTCCAACCATTTGATTTGTCAATTCCGCAAAATCAAATGTATGCTGAATTCATCAAGCATAACATCACGGTTTATGGGGCTCACACTAACCTTGATAATGCCAACGGTGGAATGAATGATTGGTTAGCTGCCTTATTTGATCTTCAAGACACGATTCCAATGATGCCGACCCGGGAAGAAAAGATGTACAAGTTGGCAGTCTTTACCCAATCAAACACAGCGGATTCAATGCGGCATGCGTTAAATGCTGCCGGTGCCGGCAATTTGGCTAACTACCGCGATTGTTCATACTCATTGACGGGTACCAGCCGTTTCATCCCACGCGATGATGAACATTCATACAGTGGCGATGATAAGGATGAAATGGTCGAAGTTGTTCAAGAAAAGATCGAAGTTTTCTTCCCTGCACGAATTAAAGATCGAGTTTTAAAGGCCATGAAGGATAATCATCCGCAAGAAGATTTTATGTATGACTTGCATGAAGTTAACGGTCTTGGTCAAGAATACGGCATGGGCCGGGTTGGTAATCTTCCTGAACCAATGACGGTTAAAGAATTTGCACTTAAATGCGAAGAAGTTTTTGATATTCCAGGCGTTCGCGTCATTTCAAAGGATATCGATCAAAAAGTTCAACGGATTGCATTGCTTGGCGGTTCAGGTGCGCGGTTCTATCCGCAAGCTTTGAGTAAAAATGCTGATCTATATCTGACCGGGGATGTATCGTACCATGTTGGCCACGATATCTTAGCTTCCGGAATGAGCGCTGTTGATGCTGGTCACTACATTGAATCCGAATGCAAACCGCATTTGACAAAGTTGTTTCAAAAGTGGAGTCAGGAAAATGATTGGCAAATTGATATTTATCAATCGAAATTAAATACAAATCCATATCAGTTTATGTAAAAATTAGGAGAGGTTGCGGTCAATGCAACCTCTTTTCATGTTAGAAAAGTTGACAATAAAAGAACAAAAACGGTATCATTAAAACATATTAAAATCAATTAAAGAAAGGCTTGAAAAAGATGGCAAAATACGAAACTTTAATTCCACGGTTTGTTTCATACGTTAAGAAAAACACGCGGTCAGATGAAAATTCAACAACGATTCCATCAACTCAATCACAAGTTGAATTTGCAAAGGATTTAATGGCTGAATTAAAGCAAATTGGAATGCAAAATGTCCGTTTGAATGATCAAAGCGGCTATGTTTTTGCAACATTGCCAAGCAATCTTCCAGCCGGAAAAACTGCTAAGAAAGTCGGCTTTATTTCACATATGGATACGGCTGATTTCAATGCTGAAAACATTCAACCGCAAATCATTGAAAACTATGATGGCGAATCAGATATTAAATTAGGCGATACAGAATATTCATTATCACCAAAGGAATTTCCAAACTTGAAGAAGTCAAAGGGCCACACCGTAATTACAACAAGCGGTGACACTTTACTCGGGGCCGATGACAAGTGCGGGATTGCTGATATTATGACAGCAATGGAATACTTGATCAACCATCCAGAAATCAAACACGGTGAAATTGAAGTCGGCTTTGGCCCGGACGAAGAAATCGGAACGGGTGCTGATCACTTTGATACTAAAGACTTCGGCGCAGACATTGCGTACACCGTTGATGGCGGTCCAATTGGCGAACTTGAATATGAAACATTCAACGCTGCCAGTGCAAAGATCACATTTAAAGGGAAAGACGTTCACCCAGCAACCGCAAAGGGCGTAATGGTTAACGCTTTGAAGCTTGCAATGGAATTTGACCGTCAATTACCAGCTGACGAAGTTCCTGAAAAGACTGAAGGGCGTGAAGGATTCTTCCTCTTGCTTTCATTAGATGGGGCAATTGATGAAGCCCATGCAGCTTACATCATCCGTGACCACGACCGTGAAAAATTTGAACAACGCAAACAAATGATGTTAGACATCGCCAAGAAGATGAATGATGAACTTGGTCAAGAACGCGTAATTATTGATATGAACGATCAATACTACAACATGCGCGAAGTCATCGAAAAGGACATGACCGTTGTTGACGTTGCCAAGAAGGCCATGGAAAACTTAGACATCAAGCCGGATATTTACCCAGTTCGTGGTGGTACAGACGGTTCAAAGATCTCATTCATGGGTATTCCAACACCAAACGTCTTCACTGGGGCAGATAACATGCACTCCCGGTTTGAATTTGCCGATGTCAATACAATGGAAAAGGCAACGGACCTTGTAATTGAAATTGCAAAGTTAATTGCTGAAGAAGCTGAATAGGTCATTTAAAATCGATTGATATCTTAAAAAAGATTGTGATGAAAGATCACAATCTTTTTTTATCCATGAAATTTAAGGATTTACTTATAATTATTGAATATCCGTGATGTTAAGATTATAATTGGAATGTTACCGATTAGAACGGAATGAGGTGTCATTTTGATTCAAGAAAAAAGAATTGAGCTAATTAAACAATTATTAGAGGAACGGCAAGAACTTACAACGAAGGATATTATGGATGAATTTGACGTTTCTCAAGATACTGCGCGGCGTGATATTGTGCTTCTCACGGAACGCGGAGAAGTTCGCCGGACGCACGGGGGAATTTTACCGTTGGATTTTGGACGCAGTGTTCCGAATTACCAAAGCCGGTTAGGACAATTCACGAAGGAAAAAACGCGGATCGCGATGGAGGCGTTAAAGTATTTTAAGCCGCATCACGTTTATTTTATTGGCTCCTCAACAATTTTATTGAAGACATGTCAGAATTTGAATATGGCCCTTACTGTTCACACGCACTCGCTTGATAACTGTATTGCGTTATCGGATCATAATAAAACAACGGTTAAAATTTCAAGCGGAACGCTTAACCATGAAAATCGTTATTTTTATTCAAATTTAGCGGTCAAGGAACTTCAAAATATCGTTTTTGATACGGCGTTTATTGCGGCTTCCGGGATCGATAAAAACGGCGTTTACCTGCTTGATCAGGGGGACGCTGAAATCGTCGGGGTTGCTGCTCAACAGGCGCGGAAAGTTGTTTTAGTTGCCGAACACCAAAAATTCGTCAACAAATCATACTATCGGATCTGTCCGTTGGATATCATTTCAACGTTTATTACAGACCGCGAACCAACCGCTGAGCAACGGAAAATGTTTAGCCCGCATACGCAGATCATTGTTGCGAATGGGCGCTCAAAGAAGAAAACAAGTAAGAAATAATTAGAGGTAAGAACTTTGAACACGAAAACTGAAAAACAACCAATCGGAGTGATGGATTCCGGATTGGGAGGATTAAGTGTCCTTAAAGAAATCATTAAGTTGATGCCGAACGAAGACTATGTTTACTTTGGTGACTCAGCCAACGCACCATACGGGACCCGCACCCCAGAAGAGGTTTATCAACTTACAAAAAATATTATTGAAATGTTTATCCATCAGTATAATGTCAAGGCAATCGTAGTTGCTTGTAATACGGCAACCAGTGCAGCGGCAGCCCGGCTGCGGGAAGAATACGATTTGCCGATCATCGGATTGGAGCCGGCAATCAAGCCAGCGGCAATCGATTATCCGCACGGAAAAATTATTGCAATGGCAACGGAATTAACGTTAGCGGGAACTAAATTTGAAAACCGGGTCCGGGAGTTAGGCTCAAATGCGAAAATCATTAAGGTTCCGGCACCGGATTTAGTTGAATACGTTGAACACGGCGAACTTGATTCGACTAACGTAAAGAATTACTTACATCAGATTCTGGATAATCATTTGCCCGTTGATGCCGTTGTTTTGGGATGTACCCATTTCCCGTTTGTTCAAGCGGCAATTCAAGAAGTTGTCGGTCAAGACGTTGCCATTTATGATGGGAGTAATGGTGCCGCACGGCAATTGAAACATCAATTGGAAGCAATTCATGGCTTGACGACGGCATCTGATCAAGGAACGGTCAGCTTAAATAACAGCGATCCATCACAAATCAAGTTAATGGAGAAGCTGCTGGCAAAATAGAAGAGGTGCAGAATGAAAATTATTATTTCACCTGCCAAACAAATGCAGGTCGATACTGATACCTTTGATGTCTTATCCCAACCGCAAATGTTGTCACAAGCCGAAGAAATCATGAACTACATGAAGTCGCTGACGACTGCCGAACTTAAAAAGTTGTGGCATACAAGCGATAAGCTGTTTCAGTTAAATGCTGAACGGTTAAAGTCAATGGATCTGAAAAGTGAATATCAGACACCGGCGATTTTAGCATTTTGCGGCTTGCAGTATCAATACATGGCACCGGATTTGTTTACCGAACCGGCATTGGATTATATTCAACATAATATGCGGATTCTTTCAAGTTTTTACGGGGTGTTGCGCCCGTTTGACGGCGTTGTGCCATACCGACTTGAAATGAAAGCGAAAGCCCATGTCAATGGCACGCGGAATCTGCATGAATTTTGGAATCGAACCTGGTTTGATTTACTGGCTAAAGACGATGATTTGATCATTAACTTAGCATCTAAAATGTACGCTCATCAAGTGGGACGATACATGAAAAATACGGACGTTAAAATGATTTCATGCGTCTTTGGTTACTACAACGAACAAAAAAATAAGGTAATTCAGGATAACACGTATGCCAAAATGGCCCGGGGTGAAATGGTCCGTTATATGGCTGAAAACGACATCCACGATTATCATGAAATCGTGAATTTCAATGATTTCGGCTATCAGTACACCCCACAATATTCTGATGACGAAACGTATGTTTTTTTAAGAGACCCGAAGCAAAAGAGGAAAGTGTAATGAAAATTAAAATGCGTGATGGCGTTGCTTTAGATTGCCATCGATATGGAAAAGGCCAGCCAGTGGTTTTAGTTCACGGGTTTGGCGGAATTCAAGAAATTTGGGTTGGCCAAGTCAGTTGGCTTGTCGCTCACGGTTATGAAGCGATTGTTTACGATCAACGAAATCACGGCGCATCGCAACCAATTGCCGGCCCGGTTCAAGTAATGGATCTGGTGCAAGACTTGCATGATTTAATCCTTCAGTTGCATTTGAAGAAGCCATTTTTGATTGGGCATTCAATGGGAGCCGGAGTTGTTTACGGCTTCCTTGGGTACTATCCAAGCTTTCAATTGAGCGGAGCAATGGGAATTGATCAACCGCCAAAAATGTTAAGCAATTCTGAGTGGCCATATGGCTTTTTGGATGCAACCGATGATAATTACCGGGTCAACTTGTTAAAGAAGCGCAAGGTTCACGAAACGTTGAACGGGCTTGATGATCGGATTTGGCAACGATACCATTCGGCAAAGAAACAAAAGCCGTTTCGGCTAAAGGAAAATCTTGGATTATTAGTTAATGAAGCGCGGGCAGACTGGCGGAGTACGCTGGAACATACTCAAGTTGATACACTGCTTGTTAGTTCAGTCCAAAGTCCATTTTTCGATTATCGATTTGCTGAAACAATGGAACGCCTTAATCCGCAACACGTTCATGCGTTGGCAGTTGAAGGCGCCGGTCACGATGTTCAAGCGGAAATTCCCGACAAGTTTAATCAAATCATGGGTGCTTTTTTGAAAAACCCTGCAACGTTTTAATTTACTTTTCGAACAACTGTGTTAAAATTCAAATGTTATAAATTTTTTCAAGGAAAAGGGTGGTAAAATGGCAGCAAAGATGAATGCGACGTGCATTATTTGCGGAAAACACTATTCAGTGATGGAAGGTTTTTACCTGCGAAGTTTGGGTCGCGATTTAACTCAGCAAATTAAAGAAGAGTATTCAAATGTCAAGCCATCCTCGTTTATTTGTTTAAACGATTTGCAACATATTCGGTTAAGCAACCTTGAGAACATGATCAATGAGGATTTAGATTCTAACCGGAAAATCAACGATGCCCTCGAGAAAAACCTCAATAGCAACCACTATGTTGTTAAGAACACTAACAGTATGAAATTGACACGCGGGCAAAAGATTGCGGATGCCTTAGCCAAATATGCCGGAAGTTGGGGCTTTATCATTGCCTTTTGTATTTTCCTGTTTGTCTGGATGTCGGCGAATACGTTACATATTTTTGGAATTCACTTTGATCCGTATCCATTTATCTTGCTGAACCTTTTTTTAAGTTGTTTGGCAGCTTTACAAGCGCCGGTCATCATGATGAGTCAAAACCGGCAAGCTGAACGTGATCGGTTCGATGCTGAAAACGACTATAAGACGAACCAAAAAACCGAAATGGAATTGCGGAACTTGCATAAAAAAGTCGACCAGTTGAATGAAGTTCAGTGGCCGCATTTATTGGATATCCAAAAAACAGAAATTGAAGTTTTAACGGAAATTGAATCTGAATTGCAACAAATGAAAATTAAGCAGAACGAATTGATTAAGGCACGACAACATCAGACGCGTCATCGTTCGAGACAATAGATAAAAAGGATTGCGACTATTGCCGCAATCCTTTTTTAGCAGTGAGTGATATTATAAAAGGTTTTAAGAATTTAATTAGAATAAGAAAAGGTAGTCACTGCATAACGGTTATTTTATCTCAAAAATGAAAAAATTCAATAGAATTTAATAACTATTGTGAAAGTTATGGAAAAATCATATATTTAAAAGGCTTTTTATTATGATATTCGGGTCAGATGAGATATACTTAAAGTGTAATCAAGGAGGGATTGGATTATGAATAAAGATTATAAAGAATTAATTTCAGACTTAACAGCAGATGTTGAACATGTAAATCAACGCATCAAAGAACTTGATAACATCACTGATAAAGAAGATTTACCTGAAGATGAAATGGAATTAATCGATCGTCAAGAAAAGGTAATGAAAGATTACGCTGATGTAATGATGGAACGGATCGAATTATACAAAACACGTGATTAATTTGAGAAGTTAAATCAGAAAAGACGAACTTTCAACTTGTGGAAGTTCGTCTTTTTTTATTTTGATATTCGGATAATTGTCAAAAGTTGACTATTTCTTAGCTTTTGATGAAGAAAAGTAAACTTTATGGCTTCGCGGAAATTCTCTTCCAAATGAAGTTTTGATTTGACGCTTGGCGTTTTGATCATTGAGTTCAATATCAAGTTCTTTATAGCCGGTTTCAACTAGCCGGGCTGAATCTTCCGTTAACTTAATGGTTACGGAACGGTCTTTTTTGAAAGTATAAAACTCAAGCAGGTCAAACCGTCTTTTCTTTAAATTGGTAACCGCAGTCTTTTGGGCCTGTTTTAATTCGACTAATTTCATTTCGTATTACTTCCCACCTAAAAAATGTTCTAAGTCATGCGTAAAGTCTGCCTTCACGATGTTGGTCGTTAAGTAGACGATTTTAACTTGGTTTTCGTCCCGAATAAACGCTACCCGTACTGGTGGTAATTGAGGGGGATTAACGCGGCATTCGTAACACTTATTGCCTTCGACTTCGATCCGGGTTGCAAGTTTAACCTTTGCGAAGTCCGTGTCCATTTGCCGGGTTAATTGTTTTTCGATTGTTTTTTTGATTATCTTTTCTTGATGCCGATAGGTCTTAAAGACTTTCCGACAACCTTTTGAATCATAGCTGAATTGATAATTTGCCATGAAAATCCTTCCTTTATTAACTGATACTTCAATTTTAGCATTGATTTTAAAATTTAACTATTGATACCCCTTTTAGTACAATAAGGCTTTTTAATAACATAATTGAAAATTTTCAATTAAAATGGAAATGAAAGTAGGGAAAATTAATGAATAATTTATTGAATCAAATCAAAGCGCTTACGGAACAAGTAAGTCAGAAGTGGAATGAAACGGATAGCCTTGTGAGCCAAACCGTTACCCAAATGGCCAAATTAAATTTGGAACTAACGGAAAATTTCTTTGAATTGCTTGAAAAGGGGTATCCAATCGCCGCGCGGATCGTTGCCCGGCCCGTTTATGAACGGAGTATGTTTTTGCAATACATTTTGCATGACCGCCGAGAAATCAGCTCGCGGGCGTTGCTATTCTACCATTCAAGTCGGTTACGGCAATATTTATGGTTAGGTTATATTTTACGTGATCCCGAGTCATTTAAGAGTTACTCACAAGAATATCAAACCTATCAAAAACAAAACCAAAAGATGATCCGCAGTCAAAAGAAATCGATGAAGAAGTGGGTCAGTGAACAGATCGAAAATGAAAAACAGGCATTCAACCGGATTGAAGAGCTTGTTAAGTATTGCGACATTGAACATTTTGATAAGGATGAACGGCGGAAAACATGGTACCGGCTTGATCCAGAAGTCTTTGGCGGAAAATTAAAGATTTCAACGTTGTCGGACGTTTCAAAATATGTCTTAAATGATAAGCAAAATTACTATTATAATCTGTTTTACGGGATCGATTCGTTATTCACTCACGGGTATTTAATCGCGGACATGCTTGATGCGCAGGTTAATGAATTTAAGGTAGCGTTGCTGACGATGTGTCTCGGAAACTTGAACAGTTTGACGAAGTTTCTTGAACTTGATGACGCCCAGGTACAACAATTAAAGACTCTTAATCGGAAAATCAAACAATTACGCGTTGCTAAGACGCCAATGAACTTAAACGAGTTTAAGGAAAAATTAGATGACCAGCAGTTAGCTGCCAAGTTTAAGGCCCAAATCCAACAAAACTTTGATGCTTACCGTTATCTTGCAGATCACCAGCACAACTATGCATTGCATGTCCTTTTACGGACGATCAATGAACAGATCATGAGTTGGAAGTGGATGAATCAGGACCATCCTGAAAATCGGATCAAGATGTTCACGCTGACAAGTCAGATCCAGACGATTTCGGACTTATACCGGTTAAGTATTCCTAACTCACCCGAACAGGATACCTTATCGCATTTGCGACGGGACAAGAAGGATGAATACGACGAACTTGCTCAAGACGTGATGCGCGAACGGACATACCGCAAAGACAAGCAGAAGCGGCGTTGGTTTGTCCTTGAAAGTGACCAGCAAACTGTACATTCAATGCATCAACTGGAACATGTTGTTCTTGAAAACGAAGGAGAATTTGCATACTTGTATGCTAATGGTTTCTTATCGGTTCACGTTCATGGAATTAACCTTGAACTCCCATTTATCCTTAATAAAAAGCCGGTATTCCTCTTAGGCGGGGCTGATGAAACGCATACGTGTCACCAAGTCGCTCAAAAATTATGGCAGTTATTTCAATCAAAGGATGATTAATTAATGAAAGTTGTTAGTCGGACGGCGGTTCGCGTTCAGCTTGAAAAAAGCTTTAAGGCGTATTCGAGTTGTCACGCAACATTGACCAATTACAAGCAAGATCGGCGAATCGATATCATCAAGAATAAAGACGATTTTGTTTATCGCGAAAGCGGATTTGAACGGATTCGCAAAAAGAATTTGAACAAGGCTAAGGTGATGAATCTTGTTCAAAAACAAATGGAAGTTGAATTTCCGAATAGTAAGAAAATTTACTATTTAATTAAATAGCGGTTTTCGAATCTCACGGTTTATTTTTAGAACTAAGTTATTTGGAAATAGTTAATAGGTTATGGCGAACGTCATAACCTATTTTTTAATCCTTTTGTAACCTAAAATGTGCTAGCGAAAATTTTTAATTCGTGGTACGGTCAAAATATTAAGTAAAAAATTTATTATGAAAGGAGCTATTTTATGATTCGGATTTTAGCAAAATCGATTCGTGAAAATAAAAAGTACTCGATCATTGCACCAATCCTGGTATTTTATCAGGCAATGACGAACGTTGCGGTTCCATTTTTGATGGGTGATTTGATCGATAAGGGAATCATGAAGGGCAATCTAACTTACATCTGTCATCTTGGACTGGTGTTGTTGCTGCTTGCCCTGACGGGAATCATCGCCGGAACAACTGTTAGCTGGGTTGCAGGAAAAGCTGCGGCTGGCTTTTCGAAGAATCTGCGGCATGATTTATTCGAACATATTCAGCAATTTTCATTTGAAAATATCGATAACTTTTTAAGTGCAAGTTTAGTAACGCGGCTGACAACCGATACCAACAACTTGCAGCAGGCGTACCAAGGAATGTTGCGGATTGCCGTGCGGGCTCCATCCGTAATGATCTTTGCCTTCGTGATGGCTTTCGTTGTCAGTGCGAAAATGGCATTGATTTTCGTTGTTGTCATTCCAATTCTGACGTTTGGATTATTCGCAATTATTAAAAAGGCGCGGCCGTTATTTCATCAAGTTTTCCAACGTTACGATGTGTTAAACCAGGTCGTACGAGAAGACGTCCGGGGAATTCGCGTTGTTAAGTCCTATGTTCGACAGGATACTGAAAATCAAAAGTTTGATGATGCTGCGAATGGGATTTATGATGTTTTCCTGAAAGCCCAGCAAACAATGGCATTGAATGCGCCGTTAATGCAGTTTGTCGTCAATGCAACGATGCTGCTTTTATGCTGGTTTGGTGCGAAATTGATCGTTGGCAATCAACTTCAAGACGGACAGTTAATTAGTATGTTTTCATACACGATGCAGATTTTGATGAGCTTAAACATGTTGTCAATGATCTTTAATCAATTATCAATGGCCGAAGCGTCAGCATCCCGCGTCGTCCGCGTTTTAAAAGCCCAACCATCGATCGAATCACCTGCAGATGGGGTTCAAACCGTTAAGGATGGCACGGTTGATTTCGATCACGTTAGCTTCAGCTATGACCATGATCCGCAAAAGCTGCAGTTGCAAGATATTAACTTACACCTTAAAGCGGGCGAAACCCTCGGAGTTATTGGGAAAACCGGTTCGGGAAAGTCAACTTTAGTTTCATTACTCCCGCGACTATATGATGTAACTTCCGGTGAAGTTCGACTTGGCGGAATCAATGTCCAGGATTATGACTTGAAGACACTTCGGGACAATGTTTCCGTTGTATTGCAAAATAACGTCTTGTTCTCCGGGACGGTCAAAGATAATCTGCGGTGGGGTAATCCGCATGCAACGGATGAACAGATCGTTCAAGCATGCAAGTGGGCCCATGCCGATGAGTTTATTCAAAAGCTCCCGGATGGCTATGATACAATGCTGGAACAAAACGGGACCAACGTTTCTGGCGGGCAAATGCAACGGTTATGTATTGCGCGGACATTGCTTAAAAACCCGCAAGTTTTGATTTTGGATGACTCGACAAGTGCGGTTGATACGAATACGGATGCGCAGATTCGGCAAGCCTTTCGCGAAGATTTGCCGCATATCACGAAGATCATTATCAGTCAGCGGATCTCATCGATTTCAGATGCTGATCAAATCATTGTGCTTGATCACGGAAAGATCACTGCCCAAGGAACACACGCTGAACTGTTGAAATCAAGCAAACTTTACCATGACATTTATGAATTACAAAATTATCAAGGAGGTGAACACCATGGCGAAGCCAATTCGTAAACGCGGAACGTTGAAGGAAAACTTGCCAACGTTAAAGCGGCTTTTAAAATTGATTTTTACTTCGCACCCGGTGATTTTGCTGATGGCGTTTGTTGGAATCATTGTTAACGCTGCCGCCGGGGTATGGGGCTCACTGTTTTTACAACGGTTATTCGATGACTACATCACACCGTTAGTTAAGAGCAGTAATCCGAATTTCATTCATTTGATCCATGCGTTACTGATCATGGGTGGAATTTACATGCTTGGCGTCTTGGCTGCCGCCTTGTATACCCAGTTGATGGCGGTTTTAGCGCAAAAGATTCAATTAAGTTTGCGGAAAGAAATGTTTGCGCACATGCAAACCTTAGCGATCAGCTACTTTGATCGGAATAATTTTGGCGACTTAATGAGCCGGTATACCAATGATATTGATGCGTTGTTGCAAATGATCATGCAAAGTTTCCCGCAATTTGTCAGTGCGCTGTTTAACATCGTGTTTGTTACTGCCGGGATGCTTTATTTGAGTCCATTTTTGACGATCGTTTCATTCGTGATCTTTGCGATCAGTATTGTTTTCCTAAACTTCTTAAGTAAGCGCAGTTCGAAATACTTCAATCAGCAGCAGGAAACCATTGGGGCGCTTGATGCTCAAATTGAAGAAATTCTTAACGGTCAAAAAGTTGTCAAGGTCTTCTCGCATGAAAAACAAGTTGAAGATCAATTTAACAAGTTGAACGATGATTGGGCCGAAGCTTCGGGAAAAGCAAACGGTTATGCGACGATGCTGTTTCCGTTTATGGGAAATTTAGGGACGATTTTATATGTTTTGATCGCGATCATTGGCGGGTTCTTGACGTTAAAAGGCTATTCAGCTTTAACGCTTGGAACAATTGCTGCTTTCTTACAGCTTAGCCGATCATTCAGTCGACCAATTGCCCAAATCTCACAACAGTTGAACAACATTATTTTGGCACTTGCCGGCGGAAAACGGATCTTTGAGTTATTGGATGCCCAACCGGAAGTCGATGACGGAACCGTCGATCTTGTCCGGGTTACTCACCAAAATGGCCAATTAATTGAAACCACCGATTCAAGTCATGATGAATGGGCATGGAAGGATGGCACGAAGTACATTCCGTTACAAGTAAAAGTTGACTTTCAGCACGTTGATTTTGGTTATTTCAAAGACAAAACGATTTTGCATGACGTTAACTTAAAGGTCAAACCGGGGCAAAAGGTCGCCCTGGTTGGTCCAACTGGAGCGGGTAAAACCACGATTACCAGCATGCTGAACCGGTTCTACGAAATCGATCAGGGTAAGATCACCTATGATGGAATCAACATTCAACGAATCAAGAAGGAAGCGCTGCGCCGTTCACTTGGCATCGTTTTGCAGCAAACGAATCTCTTTACGGGAACAGTCATGGAAAATATTCGTTACGGACGGTTAGATGCAACGGATGATGAAGTGATCGCGGCTGCCAAGTTGGCCAATGCCGATTCATTTATTCAAGAATTACCGTACGGGTATCAAACCATGATTACCGGCGATGGCTCAGATTTATCCCAGGGTCAGCGGCAAATGTTGTCAATTGCGCGGGCGGCCTTAGCTGATCCGCCAGTCATGATCCTTGACGAAGCTACTTCAAGTATCGATACCCAGACCGAACGCAAGGTTCAAGGGGCAATGGATAACTTGATGAAGGGGCGGACGAGTTTTGTGATTGCTCACCGATTATCAACGATTTTTAATTCAGATTTGATCGTTGTTGTTGAAGACGGAAAGATCATTGAACAGGGCAGTCATGAAGAATTGATTGCGCAACGCGGAAAGTATTTCCAATTGTATACTGGTGCGTTAACATTAGAATAGATGATTAGAAAGGGAGAATTGAAAATGGCAGACTATCGAATTGAGGCTGATACGCTTGGCGATGTTAAAATTCCGCAAACGGCATTGTGGGGGCCGCAAACGGAACGAAGCCGGCATAATTTTCCAACGGGGGCTTTAATGCCGTTGGACGTGATCAAGGCAATGTTAAACATCAAGAAAGCCGCTGCCTTGGCCAACCTTGAACAGGGGAATATTGAAAAAGAGAAGGCGGACCTGATCGTTAAGACCGTGGATGCATTACTGGCTCAAAATGATGATGAGTTACGGCAGGAATTTCCGCTTCACGTTTACCAAACGGGTTCCGGAACGCAAACCAACATGAACGTTAACGAAGTTGTAGCTCATAAAGCCGCTCAGATTGACGATTCAATTGAAATTTTGCCAAATGATGACGTCAACCGCAGTCAAAGTTCAAACGACACGTTCCCAACCGCAATGAATATTGCAGCGCTTGAAAAGGTCAATGAGCTTGAAAAGGCTGCGCACCATTTAATCACGGTGTTGGATAAGAAACAACATGAATTTTGGGACGTTGTTAAAATCGGGCGGACGCATCTGCAAGATGCAATCCCGTTAACATTCGGTCAGGAAGTCAGCGGCTGGAAGAGTATGGTTCAGCATGACGTTGATTACTTAGCCGAATTGAAACCAACGTTGAATGAGTTGGCGATTGGCGGAACGGCGGTTGGAACCGGGTTGAACACCCCAGACGGATTTGCAGATCAAATTACCAAGCACCTGAATCAAATCTATGGCGGTAATTTAACGGCCAAATCAAACAAGTTTTACGGATTAGCCGCTCATTCGGGACTTAACGTTGTTCATGGCGCAATTAAGACGTTGGCCAGTGACTTATTGAAAGTCGCTAACGATGTGCGGTTCCTTGCAAGCGGTCCGCGCGCAGGTTACAATGAATTAGACATTCCGGCAAACGAACCGGGGTCATCAATTATGCCCGGAAAGGTCAACCCAACTCAAGCTGAAGCCATTACAATGGCAGCGGCGCGGGTCATGGGCAATGATACGACGATCACGATTGCCTGCTCGCAAGGTAACTTTGAAATGAACGTTTATAAACCGATCTTGATTGCCGCATTCCTTGAATCATGTGAAATTCTTGCCGGAACGATTATGGGCTTTGCAGATAAGATGGTTGCCGGGTTAACGGTCAACCGGGAACGGATGCAAGCCTTAGTCGACAATTCATTGATGACTGTCACTGCATTATCACCGCATATCGGTTACCATGCAAGTGCTGAAATTGCCCAGATGGCGGAACGCGAAGGAACCACCTTGCGCGAAGCCGCATTGAAGTCTGGCAAAGTAACTGCTGAACAATTCGATCAGTGGGTTGATCCGTTAAAGATGACGAATTATGATAAATAAAAATTAATTGAATTAGGACCATTCTGAGAAGGATGGTTCTTTTTTGTTTTAATTTTGGGATAATATTTTTTAAGTCCAAAAATTTGATTGCTATTTAAGATGATGAATTTTATCAATAATTATTAAAAAGCAAGATGATTTTGTTGATTAAATTTGATATTATATTATACATATTAAGTTAAAGCATTTAATTTAAATGAATCGGGTTTTTGATATAAAAAATCAATTAAGGATATAAAATAAAGAATTGGATAAGGATATAAAATGGAACATAGTAGAAATTACATTTTGTCAGTGTATACTGTATTCATCATCGAATTGTTAACTTTAATTTGTTCAATGGCTTTTTGCGAAAGATTTTTAGGATTTAATACTCTATCAATAGGTGAACTTCAATCTAATAGAGATTCTATTTTAATTGTCGCTATTTTTTTATATTAATAGATTGCATAATTGAGTGGCGATGGATAGATAAAAATAAGGGTGGAATCATTGTAATTTTGCTTTATATATTCACTATTTCATGTGAAAATTTAATTTATGGCATGATGGTAGCATGGTTAGATTGCATGTTTAAGGATGTCGGGTGGAATAATATAATTCAATACACTTTCTGGATCACCGTTGTGGTTTTTATAAGTATAACAATTTGGGGATTTTTAACAAAACGAAAAGACTATGATCATCCAATTTTAAATTATTGCTTTATTGGTTCAGTCGTTGTGGGAATATTTAATATTTTTTGGGGCTGGAGTTGGCGTAATATTATATTGGATATTATTGATATAATCATTGTTTCATTGTTTATATATTTTGATACGATTAAAATTAAACAACATGCGAGAAAAGTGATGACTTTTAGTAAAAGGGTTAAGTTTTTAAATATACTAAAAGACGCTGGAAATATTTATTTAGATTTTCTAGTGATTTGGTCAAGTTTATTTGACTTAATGGCGGAATCTGAAGATTAACCTTTATGAAGGAGAATGAATAGCTACCTATCGGATCAGTAGTCAAATTAAAAAGCTTTGATCTATTAGTGATGATTGTTCTGTTATGTATACCAACCGGAAAATTTAAACATTAAATTAAAACAGGTTTTATTACAAATTGATAGTTCCATCTATTTATGATTTAATCTTTATAGCTTATATTGAGGATAGAACAGGCAGTTATCGCACCCGTGAGGTATCCAAAAAAGATGTGGGAAGGCCGTCCCACCAATGGATTGGTAATGAAGTCTAATTTTAATTAGTCTTCTTTTTAGTATAAAAAATGACAAGGTTCTTGACCTTGCCATTTTGTTATCTTTATTCAATTTAGTTCATGTATTCGCGGGTCATTGGCATGTTGATTCCGCTTGGTCCCTTAGTTAATTGGAACTGCATGACATCAATGTTGCCGGATTCAAATGAAGCGGCACATGCTTGCAGGTACAAATCCCACATCCGTGCGAACCGTTCGCCCATTTTCGCAACGATTTCTTCACGGTGCGCGTTAAAGTTCTTGTCCCAGATTTCAAGCGTCTTTTGGTAATGCCGCCGCAAACTTTCAAGATCAGATAATTGAAGTTCAGCTTCGACAATGTTAGTCATGTTTTCAACCAATCCTGGAATGTAGCCGCCAGGGAAGATGTATTTATCAAGCCAGGCATTGGAAGCCCCGCCTTGTTGCCGCGTAATTCCATGGATCAAGGCAATCCCGTCATCTTTGAGGTACTTATTAATAATCTTAAAGTACCGTGGTAATTCATCATGGCCGACATGTTCGAACATGCCGACGCTTGTAATGTAATCAAACGGTTCGTGTTTCAGTTCACGGTAGTCTTCAAGGATTACTTCAGCTTGACCTTCAAGTCCAAGTTCCTTGATTTGTTGGTTAACGTAGTTGTACTGTTCCTTACTCAAGGTAATTCCAGTAACTTTCAGGTTATATTCCTTGGCGGCCGTCAACATCAACGTTCCCCAGCCGCAACCAATATCAAGCATTGTCTTGCCCGGTTGCGGATCGAGCTTCTTTAAAATGTGGTGAACCTTATTCATTTGTGCTTGTTCCAAGGTATCATCTGGATTTTCAAAGTAGGCACATGAGTAAGTCATCGTTGAATCCAGCCATAACTTGTAAAAGTCATTTCCGATGTCGTAATGGCTTTGAATATCCGCCTTATTTTTGTTTTCAGAATGATCTTGGTGAGGGTGGTACTTTTTCAGTTTGGCACTGCGCAAAAAGCTGCCTTCTGAACGATATGCAGAGGCAATGATCTTCTGGATCGAGCCTTGGATATCAATAATGCCATCCATATATGCTTCGCCAAGACAGACGGATGGATTCTTGATCAATTCCTTGACAGAGATATTATCGCGGAAGGTGATCACTGCTTCGGGAGTTCCTTCGCCACCGTATTGTTTGCTTGAACCATCGGCATAGTTGACCTTGACTGGAAAATCAAAGGAATGCTTCAAAATGGTTTTAAAAAGCATGCTATCAAGCATATAAATGCCCCCAATATATAATAATTAGCAATTATAGATATCAAATTATATCTAATTGTTTAAATTTTACCATTCCTGACATTTGGATACAAATAAACCGTCACCGGATCTTCTTATTGCGCGTTTCGTTAAAAATGATAGAATAGCATAGTACACTTAAATAGTTACAATTCATTCCCGATAGGATTCACATATGTGAAGATGCCTTGTAACCATTTAAAATTATTAATTCAAATGGGGGACGTTTTTTATGTCAGAAAAATACTTATTTACTTCAGAATCTGTATCTGAAGGGCATCCAGATAAAATTGCTGACCAGATCAGCGATGCAATTTTGGATGCGGTCTTAAAGCAGGATCCACAAGCCCGGGCTGCGATCGAAACGACCGTTACAACTGGATTAGTGGTTGTTGTCGGTGAAATGTCAACTTCCGCATACGTTGACATTCAAAAGATTGCCCGTCAAACGATCAATGATATTGGTTACGTTGACGGTAAGTTTGGGTTTGACGGTGATTCATGCGCAGTCTTAACGGCCATTGATGAACAATCACCTGATATTGCGCAGGGGGTTGATGAATCAATTGAACGGCGCGAAGGCGATCAAGACGAATTTGATGAGATCGGTGCCGGCGACCAAGGAATGATGTTTGGTTACGCCATTAACGAAACACCGGAGTTAATGCCAATGCCGTTAATGTTAAGCCACAAGTTGATGCGTAAACTTGCTGAAATCCGGAAGAACGGAATTTTAACTTACCTTGGACCGGATGCTAAAGCCCAAGTTACGATCGAATACGATGAAAACCACAAGCCAAAGCGGGTTGACACGGTTGTTCTTTCAACCCAACACTTGGCTGATGCTTCACTTGAACAAATTCGGAAAGATGTTATTGAAAAGGTAATTAAGAAGGTTATTCCAGCTGACCTGTTGGATGACCAAACCAAGATCTACGTTAACCCAACTGGCCGGTTCGTAATTGGCGGCCCTCACGGGGACTCAGGATTAACTGGCCGGAAGATCATCGTTGATACGTATGGTGGGGCTGCTCACCACGGCGGCGGAGCCTTCTCTGGAAAAGACGCAACCAAGGTTGACCGTTCAGCAAGTTACGCTGCCCGGTACATTGCCAAAAATATCGTTGCTGCCGGCTTCGCTGATGAAGTTGAAATCCAACTTGCATACGCCATTGGGGTTGCGCGTCCGGTTTCAATTTCAGTCAACACCTTTGGCACCGGCAAAGTCAGCGAAGACAAGTTAGTGGCCGCAATCCGGAAAGTCTTTGATTTGCGTCCAGCCGGCATCATCAAGATGTTAGACTTGCGCCGGCCAATTTACAAGCAAACTGCCGCTTACGGTGCATTCGGCCGTGATGATCTTGATCTTCCATGGGAAAAGACGGATAAGGTCGATGAATTAAAGAAAGTAATCGCTAACGAAAAATAATTAATTTGACAATCACTCAAATGCCAAGTATACTGAATGACAGTTTAAAAGAGTCCTTTAATTTGGTCCTGTGAGGCCACAAAAGACAGTTCGGTTTATTTGAGAAAATCAAATTTAGAAATAGCTTTTGTGTATCACAGGATATGCAAAGGCTATTTTTTGTTAGGAGGAAGTTTTTGATGGCTGAAAAGAAACACGATGTTGTCTTAGATGTCAATGAACGGCCGAAACCCGGGCAATGGGTCGGACTTTCAATTCAACATATGTTTTCAATGTTTGGCTCAACCGTTTTGGTTCCAATTCTGGTTGGACTAAATCCAGGAATCGCCTTATTCAGTTCCGGGGTCGGAACGTTGATGTATATCCTGATTACGAAGGGTAAGATTCCCGCATACATGGGATCAAGCTTTTCATTCATCGTGCCGATGGTCGCTTTAATGAAGACAGTCGGCTATCCTGGAATTGCCCAAGGGACAATTGCCGTTGGGTGTGTTTACCTAATCGTATCGCTGATCGTCAGCAAGATCGGTTCGGATTGGATCGATAAGATTTTACCGCCAATCGTCGTTGGCCCGATCATCATGGTAATTGGGTTATCACTTGCGGGAACAGCTGCAAAGGATGCAACGATTAACGCTGCTGGTCACTATGACTTGCGGTACTTCTTGGTTGCATTGTTGACCTTGATGATCACGATCTTCTTTAACATGTATCTTAAAGGATTCATGGGATTGATTCCGATTCTTTTAGGAATTGTCTTTGGTTACGGAATTGCATGCTTATTCGGCCTGGTCAACTTTGCACCAATTGCTAAAGCGCACTGGATCAGTTTGCCAGCATTCCAAATTCCATTTGTGACGTATCACCCGCACATTTTCTGGGGTGCGATTTTGAGTATGGCACCCATAGCGTTCGTCACAATGACCGAACACATGGGCCACATTATGGTCTTGAATGAGTTAACTGATCGGGATTTCTTCAAGGATCCCGGCTTGAACCATACGCTTGCCGGTGATGGGACAGCATCAATTATTGCCGGTCTTGTCGGTGGTCCGCCCGTTACAAGTTACGGTGAAAACATCGGGGTCCTTGCGATTACCAAAGTTCACAGTGTTTACGTTCTTGGCGGCGCAGCGTTATTTGCAATCCTATTTAGTTTTATCGGAAAGTTAAGTGCGTTGATCCAATCAATTCCAAGTCCGGTAATCGGCGGAATCTCATTCTTGCTTTTCGGGGTAATTGCCTCAAACGGATTAAAGGTTTTGATCGATAACAAAGTTGATTTAGGAAAGAAGCGCAACTTAATGGTTGTCTCAACGATTTTAGTTATTGGGATCGGAAATGCTTACCTTCAACTTGGGCAATATCAATTCTCTGGCTTAGCTGTTGCATCAGTCATCGGGGTTATTTTGAACTTGATTTTGCCAGATAAAGCCAATAGCGAAAAAGAAGTTGAAGCCAAAGCGGCCAAACGCAATGACTAAAAATTAAATTGGAGCTTACCAATTAATAAAATTAAACGAATGATTTTAGATATTAGAACCGATTTACAAACAATAAGGTATTATTTTTGATTAATGTTAATAATTTAATTGAATTATCGAATTTAATTGGGTACAATTAGACTGTTATAAATTTACTAGCAATTATATTGAGGAGGAGAACAATTGTATCTCGCAGTTAATATTATTGGTTTACTTATCTTCCTTCTGATCGGCTGGCTCTTTTCAAAGGACCGCAAGAAGATCGATTGGAAGGGTATCGGTATTATGGTAGTCTTCAACCTTTTGATGGCGTTCTTCTTGGTTAAGGTTCCGTGGGGACGTGACATCGTTAAGGGCTTGGCTGCCGGATTTGACACATTGATTCAAGTCGCATACAAAGGAATCGCATTCTGTATCCCAAGTATGGTTCACGTGAAGAACATGGACTTCTTTGTTAGTGTCTTGTTACCAATTCTTTTGATCGTTCCGTTATTTGATATCTTAACTTATATTGGTTTCTTACCATGGGTTATCAAGTGGATCGGAAAGATTTTAGCATTCATCACGCGGCAACCGAAGTTCGAATCATTCTTCGCCGTTGAAATGATGTTCTTAGGAAACACTGAAGCCTTAGCCGTTTCATCCCTTCAATTAAAACAAATGAAGGCATCCCGGAACTTGACGCTTGCGATGATGTCAATGAGTTGTGTTACAGCTTCAATTTTAGGTTCATACATGCAAATGATGCCGGCGCAATTCATTTTAACCGCTGTCCCGATCAACGTGATCAATGCCTTGGTCGTAACTGCAATGCTTAACCCGGTTGAAGTTTCAGAAGCTGAAGATACAATTGCCACGATGAAGGGCTCAGCAGCCAAAGAATCAGGCGATGTTGAAGCTGACGGTAAGAAAGAACCATTCTTCTCATTCTTAGGCGATTCAATTTTGGGTGCCGGCCGTTTGGTATTGATCATCGCTGCGAACGTTATCACATTCGTTGCTTTAGCTGCCTTGATCGATAAGATTCTTTCATTAGTACATATTTGGTCAATGGAAAAGATCCTTGGCTACATCCTTTATCCATTTGCATGGCTCTTAGGGGTCGGCGGCGATCCGCATACTGTCTTACAATTAAGTCAGTACATGGGAACGAAGTTGATCACCAACGAATTCGTTGTTATGGGGAAGGTTTCACCAATCATTCATACCTTTGCACCACACTTTAGAGCTGTCTTAACAGTCTTCTTAACATCATTTGCTAACCTTTCAACAATCGGAATGATCATCGGTTGCTTCAAGGGAATCGTAAATCGTGAAAAGAACGACTTGATTTCAAAGAACGTTGGATACATGCTTCTTTCAGGAATTCTTGTATCACTTCTTTCAGCCGCAATGGTTGGATTATACGTTTGGTAAAAGATTAAAATTAAAGATCAAAGAAGGTCGCATGCAGTGCGGCCTTTTTGTTTTTGCTACTTTGTTTGCTATAATAATCAACTGTGATATTTTTTACGGAGGATTATTGGATGAATTCAAAAACTTTACGAGCGGTTACCGCAACGGGAATTTTATCGTTTGCTGGGATTGTCGTTGAAACCGCAATGAACGTTGCTTTTCCAACGCTCATGCGGGATTTTCACGTTTCAACGTCTGCGGTGCAATGGTTGACGACCGGATACTTACTGGTCCTTGCACTCGTAATTCCAACGTCATCATTTTTAAAACGCAGCTTTAAGACGAAAAGTTTATTTGTAATTTCAAACTTATTCTTTATTTTAGGAACGGTGGCAGCCATGCTTGCGCCATCCTTTGCAATTATTTTACTCGGACGGTTAATTCAAGGAATCGGAACCGGGATTGCATTGCCATTGATGTTTAACATCATTGTCGAACAGGTGCCGATTTCCAAAACCGGAACGGTAATGGGCTTTGCAAACTTAATTATTGCAATCGCGCCGGCAGTTGGCCCGACAATGGGCGGTTTCATTGTTAAAATGTTTGGTTGGCGGGTCATTTTCCTGGTGTTATTGCCATTACTAGTAATCTCGTTGATTCTTGGAATGACGTCCATTACCCAGAAATCAGCAATTGAACATTTGAAATTTGACTTCATCAGTTGGATCATTTTAACAATTGCGTTCAGCAGCCTCGTATTTGCAACGAACCAGGCTTCAATTTCTGGGTGGCTTGATTGGCGGGTCATTGTTCTGTTGCTGGTAAGTGTGCTTGCTATTCTGGGATTTTACAAGTATTCAAAGAAGCCACACCATCCGTTGATTCGGACCAATGTATTACTGAATTGGCGGTTTGATTTAAGCACGATCGCGCTGATGATCTCGCAATTCAGTATTTTGGGAACAAGTTTCTTATTACCAAACTTTGCGCAATTATCACTTCACCAAAATGCATTCGTTGCTGGTTTACTGCTTTTGCCAGGAACAACGCTGGGAATCTTCCTGTCATTGCTTGGTGGAAAGATGTACGATGTTTTGGGAGCGCGGAAGCCAATCATGCTCGGATTTAGTTTGTATGCTGTCGCTACCTTGCTTTTCAGCATTTTTATGCCGAAGATGACGATTTGGATGATTATTATCTTCTTTGCAATTGCAATCATGGGGCAGGCTTTTAGTTCTGGAAACACGATGACAAGCGGGTTGCACCAGGTTGAAGACCAATTCAGCACCGATGCAAATGCCGTTTTGAATACTGTGCAACAATTAGCCGGCGCACTGGGAACTTCAATTGTTGCAACGATTGTTGCGGAACATCAAAGTACAGTGCATCAAATTGCTTTTGGAACCATGACCGGCGTGCGGACGGCCTTTTGCCTGCTGTTTATCTTACAGTTGATTGCATTGTTATTTACATTTTTAGTTACGCAAAAAGCAGCAAAGAAAAATAAAAGATGAAATGAGGCGATAAAATGGTTACAGTCAATGTTATTTTAGGAAGCAACCGTCAAGTGGCGATTGGTAAACGACTGTTTAAATACCTTGAAAATGAGATTGCACCGTTCGTCAGTGAACGCGATGAAGTTACCTTTAAATTTATTACGTTAGATCAATATCACTTGGACTTCTTCCATGAAGATCTACCGCCGATCAATAATCCGGAACGGAAACTTGCACCGAATGAACAGCAATGGATCGACGACATGCAAGCTGCTGCCGGATACATCTTCATTACGCCGGAATACAACCATTCAATTCCGGCCGTTTTGAAAAACGCGATCGATTACCTTGCATTTGAAGGAAATCGAAAACCAGCCAAAATCATTAGCTACGCCGATAGTATGCGCGCTGGTCAGTTTGGTGGCGAAGCCTTGCGCGAAGTGATCAATCGGTTAGGATTTATTACTTTACCAATGATCACTACGATCGGTAAGGTTACAGCAAACTTTTCAACGGATGGCTTTTTGCTCGAAGATGCGCCATCCGGAGCATACTACCAAAAGAAGTTGCTAGAAACCTTGCATGAGATCGGCTTTTACAGTCGGATTTTAAAGAATTATCCATACAAAGAATTTAATGATTAATGGAAAGGAGGTTGTGATATCAGTCGCAATCTCTTTCTTACTATCAAAGGGAGTGATGGAGTTGGAAAAACAATTTTTTGATCAAATTTTGACTAACAGTCTGATTCAAGAAAATTCAAATCATTCTAACCAGTACCTTGCGCCGCAAATTATTACTAATCAGCCGAATGATTGTTTGTGGCAGCACCTTAAATACGAACTGCTGCACTGTAAAGAATTTAAATGGGCAGTCGCCTTTATTACCCGTGATATGCTGACACCATTGAAAGTTGTTTTAAAAGAATTGGCAACCAAGGGCGTACACGGGGCCTTGATCACCGGAACATATTTGGGGTTTAATGAACCCGCCGTTTTTCGGGAATTAATGAAAATTTCAAACCTTGATGTTCGCATCGTAACCGCTCCCGGATTTCATGCAAAGGGGTATTTCTTTGATTATGATGAATATCAAACGGCATATATTGGAAGTGCGAATTTTACGCGCAGTGCGCTGATTCAAAATCAAGAATGGAATTTACGGCTGACATCAATGCAGCAGGGACAGTTTATCAAGCAACTTAATACGGAATTTGGACGGTTGCAACAGCAAAGTGTGCCGTTAACCAATGATTGGATCGATGAATATCAAGAAAATTACGTTAAACCGCAACGGCCGGGTTCATCATCACAAACCAGTCGGCCGGCACCGATTGCTCCTAATAAAATGCAAGCGGCAGCGCTGAGTGAATTAGAAGATTTGTATTATCAGCAACATGCTTCCCGGGGACTGATCGTTTCAGCGACGGGAACTGGGAAAACTTACTTAGCGGCTTTATGGACGAAGAAATTTAAGCCGCACCGCTTTTTATTTGTCGTTCACCGCGAACAGATTTTGTTAAAGGCCAAGGATAGTTTTTATAGGGTGATTGGCGGGGCCAAAGATGATTTCGGAATTTTAAGCGGAAACCAGCACCATGCGGAAGCTAAGTACGTTTTTGCAACGGTTCAAACCATTTCGCAAATGGAAAAGATGAAACAATTTGCTCCCGATGAATTTGACCTCATCATTATTGATGAAGCGCACCATGCCGCTGCCAAGAATTACCAAGCATTATTGAATTATTTCAAACCGCAATTTTGGTTAGGCATGACCGCAACGCCTGAACGGATGGATAATCAAGATGTTTTTCAGCTTTTTGATTATAACTTGGCGTACGAAATTCGGCTGCAAGATGCCTTGGAAAACAACATGCTATGCCCGTTTCACTATGTCGGGGTCGCAGACTATGAGATCAATGGGCAGTTGATCGATGATACGGCATCATTAAAGCATCTAACGGCAACTGAACGGGTCGATTATGTTTTAGACCAGTTAGACTACTACGGCGATAACGGGCAACCAATTGCTGGATTAGTTTTTTGCAGTCGGACAGCCGAAGCAACCCAGCTTGCTGAAATTTTTACGCAAAAAGGGCATCCGGCAAAAGCATTGACCAACCAGTCAAGTGCAACGGAGCGGTCAAAGGTAATTGCGCTTCTTGAAAAGCATCAGATTGAATATATCATTACGGTCGACCTGTTCAATGAAGGGGTCGATATCCCGTGTTTGAATCAAATCGTAATGCTGCGCAGCACACAGTCCAGCATTGTCTTTACCCAGCAACTCGGCCGTGGTTTGCGGAAGTATCCGGGAAAGGACTTCGTAACGGTCATTGATTTCATCGGAAATTACCGGAATAACTATTTAATTCCAATTGCTCTTTATGGCGACAACGATGGCGATCCGGATCGCTTGAAGGCTGAATTACTGACTGAGGATCTTGTCGGCGTTTCAACGATCAATTTTACGTCCATTTCAAAACAGGTTATTTTGGATTCACTAGCCAAGGTCAAACTCAATTCGCTTCAGACGCTAAAGGGTGAATACTTAAATCTGAAACAGCAACTTGGCCGTGCACCGTTATTGATGGATTATCAAAAATTCGGAACAGTTTCTGCCCGACCGTTTATTGAAAACCCATGGCTGAATAACTATGCGGAATTTTTAAAGAAAATGGGTGAAAAAGTTCAGCTTTCAGAATATCAAAATCAGATTTTGACGTTTATCACAAGGGAACTGGCCAATGGGAAGCGGCCGCATGAATTGATCGTGTTGCGGGAATTGATCGAGCATGGGCATATTGCATTTGACCAGTTGAAGCAAATTTTTAATTCGCAGCATATTTATGTCAACGATGCGGTCATCCAATCGGTCATTCAAGTCCTTTCACTGGCATTCTTTGATGTCAAAGCGGGAAAGACGACCCGCAAGGCCCAATACGGCGATCATTCATTGATTCAAACGGATTTGTTGGAAATCAGCTTAAGTTCAGCATTCAAACAAGTATTGACCCAAAACGGAACGGATTTTAAGCGACTCGTAAATGATGCGATTGAGGTTGGATTAGATTTCAATCAACATTACAACAATCAGAAGCAATTTACAATGTACCAGTCATACTCGCGGAAGGATGTTTGCCGGCTTTTGAACTGGGAAAAGGATGTCAGCGCACCGCTTTACGGTTACCGGGTAACGGACGAGGTATGTCCAATTTTTATTACGTACCATAAAAGCGATGATGAGCGTCAACGCAGTGCCCGTTATCAAAACGATTTTACGGCGAACTCCGTAATTAAGTGGTACACGCGCAGTCCGCGACACTTAACTTCGAATGAAGTTCAGAAACTTCTTCGGGGAGTCGATCAAGGAAATCAGCAAACCCGCATCGAAATCTTTATCAAACGCAATGACGCAGCGGGAAAAGAGTTCAGCTATGTTGGTGAAGGGGAAACCATTCCAGGCTCTGCGCATGAAGAAAAAATCGCTTCAAATCGGGGGCGTGAAAAGGCGGTTGTTGCAATGGAAATTCGGTTAAAAACGCCGTTAACATTGGCCGCAGCGCTGAAAATAACCGATTAGTTCATATTATTTATGAATGACTATTCATAATAAAATTCATATAGAAATTATAACAATAACTTTTGACGCAATTTAAAAAAATCGATACAATGAAGGTGTTGATAGGAGATCGGTGATGATAGCAAAGAACTACAAAGCAATCTCAAAAAGAAAGGCGATGTAGGAGGATGCAGTTAGGTAAAAACCTGAAAATTGCTCGTCAAAATTCGGGATACACCCAAGAAGAAGTGTCAAACATCTTATTTGTTTCCCAACAAACAATTTCAAATTGGGAAAAGGAAATCAGCACTCCGAGTGTAAGTGACTTGGTCAAGATCAGTAATTTGTATCAAGTTTCAGTCGACACGCTTTTGAAGGATCAATTGTAGTGTACATCAAAATTGTATCCAAAATATTTTCTATTAATTAACGACTTTTTATGGCAAAATAAAGAAAAAGGTTAAGCGAATTGGAGAATGAATCAGGGAGATATGGGGAATTTTAATTAGAAAGAGTGATTGAAATGTGGTTAATGGTCGGATGTCAATCAGGAAAAGTATATTTAAAAGCGTCAACAAAAGCTGAACTTAATCAGCTTGCGATTACTAAGTACAAACGGACAGACAACGCAACGACCCGTTTCCGTCAAGAATTATATCCGGAACCGATGCGTTATATGAAGAAAGCATAATGAAAGAAGGTGTGACAAAACGTTAAAAACGAGCGTGGTGGAAGCAGAAAAGTGAACGAATCGCGGAGCATAGATTCGGAACTTTTCGAACTTCCACGTAGCTCGTTTGTTTTGGAACCCGATTATGCGAATATAGCAAAGAGGTTGCGATTTGTGATATGCACCCCAAATCTTGGACAAAATAAATCCAAGATTTGGGGTGTTTTTTA
>LHCFC04200__coassemble_314_pt1 | contig 36980 bp, 35 predicted proteins | sample LHCFC04200__metabat2_low_PE_012 | metagenome-assembled genome bin LHCFC04200
AAACGCCGATAGTAGTTGGAGGAACGCCTCCTGCGAGGGTAGGAAGTTGCCGTGCGAATTAAAAGCTATGTTGGTTATCAACATAGCTTTTTTGTTTTGTTAGAGTTGAGATAGATGTTGTCTGATTAGAGTATTATCTTGAGTTTCTAATTCTTTAATTATGTGTAAATATGTATTTTCGGTTGTAGTAATGCTGGCATGACCTAACCTTTTTGAAACCCCAGCGATTGAAACTCCAGCATATAAAAGCAAGGACGCATGAGTATGACGAAGACCATGAATTGAAATTTCAGGAATTCCAGCTTTAATGCATTTATTACTAAGAAAATTATTAACCGTTGAATTATAAATTCTCTTTTTTACAAAAATTGGGCTAATCGGGTTCAACTGAAGAGTTAGGTTATTGAATTGAAGACAGGTTTTCCAATCAAGTGCAATTTTTCGGTTTGAAGATTCATTTTTGGTTGGCTGAAATCCTCCCTTTGCTTCTTTATAATTCCATGTTTTATTAATTGTTAGTGTCTGGTTTTCAAAGTCGAAATCGTTTGGAGTGACTCCTAAAGCTTCAGCAAAACGAAGCCCAGTTTTAGCAACTAATAAAACTAACCAATCAAGACTTGGATCATTTTTATTGGTTTTCAGTTGCTTTAAGAGAAGTTTTAGTTCGTTTTCATTAAGAAATTTAGTTTTTTTCTTTTTTGGCTTTTTCCCTTTAATTACAATTCTTCGAGTTGGATCCTTTTTTATTAACTCATCATCATAGGCATCTAAAAGGGTCGCCTTAATTTGATGATGGAAGTCTTTTACCGTTTGGCGTTCATGAGACTGAGCGTATAAGTTAAGTAATTCTTGATATTTGATCCGGGTCACGTCTTTAAGTTTTAAATTTGGAATATTCTTTTCAATAAAGTGATATGTTTCCCAATATTTCCTTAATGTCACTTCACGAACAGCACCATCTTTGTACAGTTTGATCCACAATTTAAAATATTCTAGAAGAGTTGTCTCTTCATCAATTCTTTTCATATTATCCACCTCTGTAACTTTTGAATATTGCAATAATATTCATGATAAGGTAAATAATTAGAAAATGAATATCAAAAACAATTAATGGAATCCTTACATTAAATAGAAAAGAGTTAATATAATTAACCTTCAATTCATTTAATTATCATAAGAATTTTAGTAACTTATAATGATGAAAAAGTCACTATTTTAAAACTGAAAAACAAATAATTTCATCAAATAATAGTTCGATATGTAACCTCTTTCAAGCGGAACAATTTAATATAATTGTTACAAATTAATTAAAACTTATCAATTTAACAAGTCTTAATTTTTGACGCTCCGCGGTAACTGTGCAATAATAACGTTTGTTAAAGATGGGACTTAGGATATTTCGGTAATATCAAATTATTATAAATTTGACAAAATGTAAATATCCATTAAGTTTTATTGCAATTATATTTTTTATTTTTAGAAAGAGGGTTTGCATTATGGATACAGTAAGCGAAAAGAAACCTGTAAGTAACGCTTATAAGTATTTCATGATTTTCCTTTGTATGTTTACGCAAGCCATTCCTTATGGGATTGCACAAAACATTCAACCATTATTTGTTCACCCGCTTGTTAATACATTCCACTTTAGCTTAGCATCATACACCTTGATCTTTACATTTGGTGCAGTTGCAGCTTCGATTGCTTCACCATTTATTGGTAAAGGTTTAGCTAAGGTTAACTTTAAAGTAATGTATATGGCAGGGATCATCATTTCAGCATTAGCATATGTAATTTTTGGAATTAGTTCAAAATTACCAGAATTTTACGGTGCTGCGATTTTATGTATGATCGGTTCAACATTCTTCTCAGGCCAAGGTGTTCCGTGGGTAATCAATCACTGGTTCCCAGGTAAAGGCCGTGGAACTGCTTTAGGTGTTGCTTTCTGTGGTGGTTCAATTGGTAATATTTTCTTACAACCATTTACGCAAAAGATTTTAGCAAAGTACATGGTTGGTGGAACAAAGACTGGGCACCTTGAATCAATGACTCCATTCTTTATTTTTGCCGCAGCATTATTTGTAATTGGTTTGATCATTACATTCTTCATCCGGACCCCTAAGGACAACGAAATCGTTGCTACAGAGGCTGAACTTGAAGAAGCTAAGAAGGCTGCTGCAGAAGCAAAGGCTAAGGAATTCGAAGGATGGACTTCTAAAGAAGTTATGAAGATGCCATGGTTCTGGATCTTCAGTATCGGTTTCTTAATCATCGGAATTGGTTTGGCTTCATTGAACGAAGACTACGCTGCATTCTTAGATACAAAGTTAAGCTTCGGCGTTGTTGGGACAATCGGAATGATGTACGGCTTCGGTTGCTTGATCGGTAACGTTACTGGTGGAATCTTATTTGATAAATTAGGAACTGCCAAGGCAATGACATACGCTGCTGTAATGTACGTATTATCAATCGGAATGATGATTTTCGTCAGCTTCCAACCATTCGGCAGTCACGCAAGTAAAGTTGCCGGAATTGCATACGCAATCTTCTGTGGTTTAGCCGTATTTAGTTACATGTCAGGTCCTGCTTTCATGGCTAAAGACTTGTTTGGTTCTAAAGATGAAGGGGTTATGCTTGGACTCGTTGGTTTAGCATACGCTATCGGTTTTGCGATCGGTGCTCCATTATTCGGAATCATCAAGGGCATGGCAAGCTTTACCGTTGCATGGTATGTAATGATGGCATGCGTTGTTATTGGATTCATTCTTTTGATCATCTCAGTTGTTAAGATCAAAGGAATGCAAAAAGCAATGATGGCAAAGCAAAGCAAATAATTTTTTAAAATCAGTAAGTCGTGGGATATGAAGCTTATTCTACGGCTTATTGTTTTAAAACTAATGATTTTTTAAATATGAGTCATAATATTAGAATTTTCAATTTAGTGAATGATAAACTATTTATATAATAGTTGATAAGTGAATTTTGAAGGGAGACATTATTATGTGTACAGGTTTACGTTTTAATGATTCAGAAGGTAACTTATATTTTGGCCGTAACTTGGATGTTGAATCATCATACGGCGAAAAGGTTATCGTAACACCAAGAAACTATGAATTACCATACAAGTTCTTGGAAGATGGCAAGACAACAAAGGCAATTATCGGAATGGGAATCATGGCTGGGGACTACCCAATGTACTTTGACTGCATCAACGAAAACGGTCTTGGAATTGCGGGATTAAACTTCCCACGCTATGCTCACTTTACAGAAGGCCCAGTTGACGGCAAAACAAACATGGCACCATACGAATTTATGTTATGGTTGATGGAAGAATTCGACACTGTTGAAGAAGCTAAGAAGGGCTTAGCAAACTTGAACTTGGTTGATGCTCCATTTGCACCTCAAATGCCAGTTGCTCCATTACACTGGATTATCAGCGACAAGAAAGAATCAATTGTTGTTGAACAAACAAAGGACGGCCTTAAGGTTTATGATAACCACGTTGGCGTTTTGACAAACAACCCTGATTACCCATGGCACATGACAAACCTTAACAACTATGCTGGTTTAACACCAAACGATGCAACAACGCATGACTGGAACGGTCAAGAAATTCGTCCATTAGGTGTTGGAACAGGTAGTTTAGGCTTACCAGGCGACAGCATTCCTGCTTCACGGTTCGTAAAGGTTGCTTACTTAAATGCAAGTTACCCAACAGTTGACGGTGAAAAGGCAAACGTTGCTAAGTTCTTCAATATTTTGAAGTCTGTTGCAATGGTTGACGGAAGTGTCATCAATGAACAAGGTAAAGATGAATACACTGTTTACACAGGATGCTTCTCAACCAAGACAAACACATACTACTACAACCGTTTCGATGACTTCGAAATGAAGAGCGTTCAATTTACAGACGAAAACATGAATGCTGATAAGGTTACAATCTACTAAGATTTGTAAGCAAAGAAAAAGGTCGGTGACTTTGATGTCACCGGCCTTTTTTGCATTTTAATGAGCCGTTGTTTTGCTTCGAAGAATTTTGACGGGGAGTTTAAATTGATTAGTTTCCGTTTTGAAATCGGGATTTTCAATTCGTTTGCAAAGCAATTCAGTCAACAATTCAGCAATTTCCTTCACTGGTTGAACGATCGTCGAAAGTTCAGGGTGATAGGTCTGATTGAGTTTTGTCCCATCAAAACCAATAACTTTCAGTTGCGTTGGAACATGAATGTTGAGCTTTTGAGCTTCTTGTAAAACTAACAGCGCAGTTAAATCATCCGAGCAGAAGATTCCATCAGCAGTGTGTTGTTCAAGCAATTGCCGGACTGAAACGGCTTTTAGCGTTGGTGATTCTGAAAAGCGAACAGCGTGAACGTGGGCTTTTAAACCAAACTTTTGAATCGTATCTTCGTATGCTTTTAACCGTTGATTAGTCGGGTTGGCAATTGATTGCGGATTTCCAAAGTAATCGATGTGCCGACATCCGGCTTGATAAAGCTCTTCGGTTGCCAAACAGCCTCCTTGGTAATTATCGCAGCTGACGATTGGGACGTTTTCTGATAAGGTCCGGTCGAAAGAAACAATTGGAAGCCCGACTTTATTGTATTCTTCAATATCTAAGTTGTGGGTTCCAGTAATGATTCCATCGACTTGGTTGGCAATCAGCATTTGAAGGTATTCCTGTTCTTTGCGGCTGTCATAGTTCGCGTTGCAAAGAATCATTTTATATCCCTTATTAAATAATTCTTTTTCAATCGAACTAACAAGCTCGGCGAAAAATGGATTGGTAATATCAGGGACGATCACGCCGATCAAATTGGTTTGCTTTCCTTGAAGGGAACGTGCCAATGAATTTGGGCGGTAATTCAATTCCTGGATCGCCTGGTAAACCTTATTTTTTGTTTTTTCGCTTAAATATCCATAATTATTGATTACACGTGAAACAGTGGTTGGTGAAACCCCTGCTTTTTTGGCAACATCCGTTAATTTTGGCCGCATAAGTTATCCTCTTTAATTACATATCTGCTAAATTCCAGAAAGTTCCATAGTAGTTTAATGAATTCTTTCCTGTAAGTGCAATTTTATCATTTTTTTGATCGGCAAAGTAGCGCAATGTCATTACGTGTTCACCGTTATTGACGAAGACTTCGGCTAATGAATGATCAATGAAAATATCAAGGTCAAGGTTTTGGTTTTCAGGAAGGCGGATCTTCCGGGTCACACCAAATTTTTCATTGAACGTTTGGCCAGCCTTTGAACGGTCAATTTCAAAGAAAGCGTCTTTCCCAGTATTAAAGTTGAGTTGCAAACTTTGATCAACGGTGTGGTTTCCTGCAAGGTGCAAAGTTCCGCTTTGATTCTGGGCGATGGTAATTTTCAATTCATATTGTTGGCCAGCGTGGCTTTCAACAACTTGACGGCCATCAATGACCTTTTCGGTTCGAATCAGATGTCCGGCTTGGCGCAAAGTTCCCATTGCAGCAACTGGCCGTTGGATCAACCGCCCGTTTTTAAGTGAAAGTTCCTTAACTTGACTTAAGCAATTTGCCCAGTTTTCATTGTCAGTTGGATATTCAACGTCAGGAAGGCCGACCCAGCTGATTGCATAAGCTTTTCCATCGGGAGCATTGAATGCTTGAGTGGCATAAACGTCAAAGCCATCGTCCAAATTGATTGGTGCGGCCTGAGTCGTTGTCATTTTACCCGCGTCAAACTTAAACTTGCTGCCGGCAACGTACATGTTTGGATAAATGTTTTCATAAGGAGTGATTTTCTTATCCAAACCTTGAGGACAGAAAATTAAAACTGGTTGATCATCAACAAAAACTAGGTTTGGACATTCGATCATGTATCCCATGTCCTTATCGGTAAAGTTGACGTATCCAAGATCAGTCCATTTGCCAGTTAAATCAGAAGCACTGAAGATGGCGATTTTGCCAGTTTTAGTTTCTTTATCTTGAGCTCCTAAAATCGCATAGTATTTATCGCCATGTTTTAAAATTTGCGGGTCGCGGAAGTGTTCCGTAACGTGATCAGGAGCTTCAATTAACGGCCGGGCTAGTTTTTCAATGTGCCCGGTTTGATCCATCCAGGCTCCGTTTTGGTAAGAATGCCGAACCCAATCTTGGTCACGGACATTCCCGGTATACATTAAGAATAATTTGTCGTTGATCACGGTTGCGGAACCTGAGTATGCTCCGTGACTGTCGAATTGAGTATCAGGCTTGACAGCTAATCCCATGTCTTCCCAGTGGACTAAATCAGCTGATTTCATGTGGTGCCATGACTTTAATCCGTGAACCGGACCAAATGGATATTGTTGATAAAAAACGTGCCAGGCGCCGTTAAAATATGAAAAACCATTCGGATCGTTCAGTAAGCCGGAGCTTGGACGAATATGATAATGGAGTTGGGATTGTGATTGATCAGCCTGAGCTTGCAGGTCAAGCAGTGTTTTCGCGTCCCATTTATTATATGGTAAGTATCTTTTTTCAGTTGTCCATTCCATGAATGAGCCTTCTTTCATTAAAATGATTATTTTATTAATTTCTATTAAATTCATTTTTATGATAAATAAATTTGCAGGGTGTGTCAATCGATTGCCATAAATAAATGATTGATATATCAATATTGTTTCCGCTTTCAAAGATAATTGATTTATTTTGTGATAAACGATTGACATATCCTGAGAATGCGCTATCATTATAAATGTACTCAGGAAAATAAAACGTTTTCACGAAAATAAAAAATCAAGGAGGAATCACCATGGATCACAAGAAAGTCGCATCTGAAGTTGTTAAAGCTGTTGGAAAAGACAACGTGGTTGCTGCTGCTCACTGTGCAACCCGGCTTCGGTTAGTCTTAAAAGATGATTCTAAAGTTGATCAAGCAGCTTTAGACAATAATGATGATGTTAAAGGAACATTCAAACAAAACGGCCAATATCAAATTATTATCGGCCCTGGGGATGTTAACAATGTTTATGATTACTTTGTAAAGGAAACGGGCGTTAAGGAAGCCTCGACCGAAGATTTGAAAGACATTGCCCAAAACGGAAAGAAACCAAATCCAATCATGGCATTCGTTAAACTTTTGTCTGACATCTTCGTTCCGTTGATTCCAGCCTTAGTTGCCGGTGGTCTTTTGATGGCCTTGAATAACTTCATTACATCAAAAGGTTTGTTTGGCCCAGAAGCTGTTATTCAAATGGTTCCGCAACTCAAAGCGGTATCACAAATGATTCAAGTAATGGCTTCAGCACCATTCATCTTTTTGCCGATCATGGTTGGTTTCTCAGCTGCTAAACGGTTTGGTGCCAATCCATTCCTTGGTGGCGTGATTGGAATGATGATGACCTCCCCAAGCTTGGTTGCAGGTCATTTCTGGAACCTTTTTGGAATGCATGTTTCCCAAACACCATACACATACCAAGTTATTCCGGTATTAGTAGCAGTTTGGATTCTTTCAATTTTAGAAAAGTTCTTCCACAAGCACTTGCCATCAGCAGTTGACTTTACGTTTACCCCATTACTTTCAGTTATCATTACTGGATTCTTAACATTTACGGTTGTTGGTCCGGTGATGCGTGAAGTTTCAAACTTGATCACGGATGGAATTGTTTGGTTGTACAACACAACCGGCGCATTTGGAATGGGGATTTTCGGTGCGGTTTACTCACCAATTGTTTTAACTGGTTTGCACCAAAGCTTCCCAGCTGTTGAAGTTCAATTGATTTCAGCCTTTACTGCTCACCACCAAGGTGTCGGCGACTTTATCTTCATCGTTGCTTCAATGGCGAACGTTGCACAAGGGGCTGCAACCTTTGCCTTGATGACATTAACAAAGGATAAGAAGACAAAAGGTTTAGCTTCATCAGCCGGCGTTTCAGCATTACTTGGAATTACTGAACCTGCAATCTTTGGGGTCAACTTGAAATTCAAGTTCCCATTCTTCTGTGCCTTAGTTGGTTCATGCATTGCTTCATTTATTGCCGGAATCTTTAAGGTTGGGGCTGTTGCCCTTGGATCTGCTGGATTCTTAGGATTCTTATCAGTTAACACAAAGTCAATCATTGTTTATGTAATTTGTGAATTGATCAGTTTTGCAATTGCTTTTGCGGTTACCTTCCTTTACGGAAAGTCTCACAATCAACTTGTAAATCCTGTTCCGGTTGCAACTTCAGAAGCTGAAGCAATTGAAGCTAAGGAAGATCACGTTGAACCTGAACAAAAGCAAGAAGTTTCATTAAACAGTGAAGTTATTGCTGCTCCGGTTAACGGAAAAGTTGAAGACTTATCAGAAACAAACGATGAAGTCTTCTCAACTAAGATGATGGGTGATGGCGCTGCAATCATTCCAACTGATGGAACAATTTATGCTCCAGTTGACGGTAAGATTTCAGTTGCCTACGAAACCAAGCACGCTTATGGAATTACATCTGACAAGGGCGCCGAGGTTCTGATTCACGTCGGAATTGATACGGTCAACTTAAAGGGTGAACACTTCGAAAGCTTTGTCAAACAAGGCCAAACGGTTAAGAAGGGCGATAAGTTAGGAACAGTTGACATTGATGCTGTTCAAAAGGCAGGATACGATCCAACTGTAATGACAATTATCACGAACACCGCTAACTATGCTGAAGTTGGTCACAAGAAAGCTGACGAAATTCACCATGGTGACGATTTCATTAAAGTTGTCGCAAAATAAAATGAGAAGGTATGACAAAACGTTCAAAACGAGCGTGGTGGAAGCAGAAAAGCGAACGAATCGCGGAGCATAGATTCGGGATTCGGAGGTTTTCGAACTTCACTAGCTTCGCGTCGTAGCTCGTTTGTTTTGGAACCCGATTATGCAGATATAGCAACGAGGCTGCGACTTAAGTCACAACCTCGTTTTTTATTGGAATTAATGCTGAATTTGGCTATTAAAATTAGGAGTAATCGACTATAATAAAAATGATCCGAGATGTTTGGTAGCTAAACTATCTAGACTTTGAGTCTATATTATATTGATTTTGAAAACATTTAATATATAATTAGAATAGAAAACTGCTTAAGGAGAATTTAAAATGGCAAATATCAAGATTGTAACTGACTCATCAGTTCAGTTAACCCCAGCAGAAATTAAAGAAAATAACATTACAATTGTTCCGTTGACAATTGAAATCAATGGGCAAACTTTTGTTGATGGTGAAACAATTACCCGTGAAGAACTTGTTGAAGAACTGAAAAAGGGGAATAAGCCAAAGACAAGCCAACCAGCAGTTGGTTCGTTTGTCGATGTATTTGATCGTTTGGGTGAAGATGGAAGCCAGGTCGTTGCCATTTTGCTTTCGGATGTTTTAAGCGGAACGTATCAAACTGCGGTTTCAGCAGCTGAAATGTCGTCAACGGATGTAACGGTAATCAATAGTAAGTCAACTGATCGCGGTGAAGCATTTCAAGTTTTAGCAGCGGCAAAGGATGCAGCTGCGGGGAAGACGGTTGCAGAAATTCAAGCGCATTGTAAAGATATCCTTGAACGGACGACGATCGATGTTTTAGTTGATAATTTGGATAACATCTTATCAGGCGGCCGGCTTGGGAAGATGGCAAGCATGTTGACTAAATTGATCAATTTGAAGGTCATTGTCCGTTTGCGGGAAAATAGTTTGGATGTTGTCAAGAAAGGTCGCAGCCGGAAGACATTCTTCAAATACTGTGCAGAACTAAAGGAACGGCATCAGGATAACTCGATTCAAGAATTATCACTTTCAAATGTTGATTGTAGCGATGAATATTTGGGAAAGGTGAAGGATGCTGTTCTTCCAGAAAGCAGCAAGGACGCAGCATACATTGCCCGATTAACGAGTCCAATCATTATGACTCATACAGGATTGAATGCGATCGGCGTTATTACGCTTGCAGAAAAACCAGAACCAGATGAATATAAATAAAAATAAGGTTGTGACTTATGTCACAACCTTATTTCATTAATCCAATTTTTTCCTTAAGCTTTAAAATCCGATAGACAGACTGGTTGATCTGTTTTTCTGAAATTTGATGGTTCTTAACGGCTTGTTTAATTGCCGGAATTCCAGTCTGATAGTTTTTGCTCAGAAGCATATCATTTCCGGCTTCAACCGCTAAAACATCGGCATTGACGTGATTATCCTGGGCAAATTGGGTAATTGCGCCCATTCCAAGATCATCGGTGATAATAACGCCTTTAAAGTGTAATTGATCTCTTAAAATTTTATGAACTTGCGGTGATAATGAGGCCGGATAATGGTTATCGACCTGATTGATCACAATGTGTGAAACGAGTACTGCATCGGCATGGCTTTTAATTCCAGCAATGAACGGAAGAAAGTCTTGGTTTTGAAAATCAGCAAGCGATTTGTTAGTTGAAGCCAATCCCGTATGGGTGTCGCCCGCAGTTCCATAACCTGGGAAATGTTTGAGGGTTGCAACCACTTTTTGACTTTGAATTGCCGGAACAACTTTTGAAATATACGTTGCCGTTTGCTGGTAGTCTTTTCCGAATGTCCGGGGATAGATGAAACTTTGGGGATTATTTGAAACATCGGCAACGGGAGCGAAGTTCCAATTGATTCCTAAATTGTGAAGAATCCCAGCAACATTTCGGGCCTCATTCACTTCAGCTTGCATATTATTATTTAATGCTTGCGGTGAAGGAAATTGCCGGTTGTTTGTTAATTGCGGATTATCACTTAGGCGCGAAACGGTCCCGCCCTCCTGATCAGTCCCGATAAAAAGCGGAATCTGACTTGCTTTTTGCCATCCGGCAAGTTTGGCTTTGAACTGGTTAGAGGTTTGATTTTGAAAATCAGCCCCGAATAAGACAACGCCGCCAACATGATATTGTTGAATGGCGTTGAGAACATCATTTGGATTGCCATCGCTCGGAACAAAGTACATCTGCGCAATTTTATCTTGCAGGCTCATATGGTCAATTCGCTTTGATAGCTGGTCAGCGTGGGCAGAACTTACCGTCAAGCAACACGCCAAGAGTCCAAGAATAAAGTAAATAACAGCTTGAAATGATTTTTTGAATTGCATCGCAAACTCCTCCATCTTTTTTCACAAATAATTATAAATTCTTTTAATGAAAATAAATACCCTCTTCTTTAAAAAAGAAATCAATTAGTTTACAATAAAACTGTATTTTATAAAGAGAAAGTGAGTAGATCGAATGTCAAAAGACGATTCAAAATTAGAAACCGTTACTTTTTATCCTCACGGCGATGAAAAGAATAAGGATAATTCTTCAAATGCAGCAAGTGCAGCTGCAACGGGGAAGAAATTAAATTACTTTAAGTGGATCTTAAGTTCATGGATCCATCCCGGAGAAGAGGTTGAAGGTGCAAAATGGTATGGGGTCGTTACCATTGTTGCTGAATTACTTGTTTTCTTCGGCGCATTGTACCGTTTCTTCCACGTATTAGTTAAGAATTCATTTTTCGGTGCAAATATCAACAACATTTTTTACGTTTTGAATGGTGGCAAGTCAAGCATTGCTGAATTGTTAGTTTACTTGAAGCTTTTCATTTTCAGTTTGATCGCAGCCGCAATTATTATCGGTGGAACATACTTAGTAAGCCGGTATTTGGTTTCAGGCAAGAAAGAAAACTTTTGGGCATATACTAACCGCATCACTCATTACAGCGGAATCAACGTGATTTTAACGCTTGTAATTTTGGTTCTCGGACTTTTTGGAATTGCCGGGCGGGCAATTTCGTTATTGACCCTTTTTGCATCAGCAATTTTTGGAATTGCAGTGTTAGTTGCGGTTATCAGCCGTTCAAATGAAGAAGGCCTTGACCGGATCTATGCCGGAATCGTAACTGCATTAGTAATGGGATTAGGATTCTTTATTTTCTACTTACTGTCATCAGAAATCATTATGAAGGTAATTTCATTTGGAGTTCAAGTCTTCATGATGATGATGGGCGGCGGCTTACAATAGTCGAAAAGCAAAGTTTTTAATGGAAGGAGGTTGTGCCGGCAACGGGACGACCTCTTTTTGATTCGAAGGTTTTAATTTATGAGGTGATAAAATGTTTCCTGAAAGATTACGGGCTCTTCGGCAAGGGAAAGGCTTATCGTTGCCGGAATTAGCCAGCGCGTTAAACCAATCATTAGCGGATTATCCGCGTGAACGAGCTAATACCGGTCCCCAAATTGGGAGTTGGGAACGCGGTGTGAATACTCCGTCGTATATCGAAATGATGAAACTGGCAGATTACTTTAACGTGTCGCTGGATTTTCTTGCAGGGCGGCAATATACCGAAGTTGAACTTGATGATTTATTTACGTCAAATGCTCAATTGAATTTTAATGGGCATCAATTGTCAGCACATGAGAAAACAGCAATTTACGGAATGATCAAAGGCTTTTTGCACGGCAAAGCTGAACGGCAATCAGTTGAAGCTCAATCAGATGAATTAACGTTGCCATTGGATGATTAGCAAAGTTAAACTTCTTTTAAGAAGTACCTGCCAGCCTTTGAAATTAAAACTAAAATGTGATATTTTCCTTATACAATGATAATTAAAGGAGATTTTAATTGATACATTTTTTACAAACGTTATATGGTCCGTTCTTTGATTTGAATAATTGGAAAACTGTTATTGAATCAGGAAGCGACTGGTTGATTATTCTTTCGCTTGTTTTGATCGAGTGTTTATTATCGGTTGATAATGCGATCGTGCTTGCGGCGCAAACGCAAAAACTTCCGACCAAAAAAGAACAAGAAAAGTCCTTGTTTTATGGTTTATGGGGAGCATATCTCTTCCGGTTTCTTTTAATCGGCGTTGGGACCTTTTTGATCAAGTTTTGGTGGATCAAAGTGATTGGAGCAGGATATTTGCTTTACCTGTCGATCGATCACTTTTGGAAAATGGCGCATCCGCATTCTGACCAGCACCAATCAAAGAAGCGGAAGCGGATATTACCGCTTTTCTGGTCAGTCGTTGTATCAATTGAATTAATGGACATTGTCTTTTCGGTCGATTCCATTTTAGCCTCGTTGGCAATTTCACCGAATCCGGTGATCGTTCTAATTGGGGGCATGATCGGAATTTTATGTATGCGGGGAATTGCTGAAGTGATCATGCAACTGATGAAAAAAATTCCGGAACTTGAGGTCATGGCATATGCGTTGATTGCATTGATCGCTGTTAAATTATTTATTTCAATTCCAGCAATCGATATTGAAATTCCGGCGGCTGTTTTTGGAATCATTGTCTTGATCGCGGTGGTCATTACCTTAATTGTTCACCAAGTTCGAAAACGGCATGCGTCATCTTCAAAGTAAACTTGAATTTTTTGAAAATTTTCGATAAAATAAGTGGTTGTTAATGTCAGAAGGGAGGGTAACTTCATGTCACAAAACACACACATTGGTGCAGCTAACGATCGTCGTCCTGTAAACCACAAGAACATCAAGAAGCGTCGTAAACAACACGAAGCTGTTTTAGATTTCTTGAAGGAACGCGATGAAGCTGACAAAGCAAACAAGTAATTGAGCTTACGGGCATGATGCACGTGGGGCTCAACTGATGTGAAACTTTCTCGAGGAGTTTTGCAGCAGATCCGAGTTTCAATTAATTGAATACGCAGAAGCTCCACATGGATCGCGTAGGCGGAACATGTGGTGTTTTTTTATCTAAAGTGATATGAAGTTGAGAAATGGGAATTTTAGAAGTTAGCCACCTTTCAATGAGCTTTGCTGAAAAGCAATTATATACGGATGCTGAATTCAGTTTGAATAAAGAAGATCATTTAGGCGTGATCGGTCAAAATGGAGCCGGAAAATCAACGTTAATCAAGTTGATTACCAAGCAGCTTTTTCCTGATGAAGGTCAAATTAGATGGCAAAAAGGAATTAAAATCGGTTACTTGGATCAGTACGCTGAATCGGCACATGATCTAACGATTATTTCTTTTTTGAAAAGTGCTTTTAAAAACCTTTATGAAATTGAAAACCAAATTCAGCAAGATTATGCAAAGTATGCTGAAACAATGGATGAACGGCTGTTAGAACGCGCGGGCCGGAACCAGCAAACATTAGAAGCACATGACTTTTATGGAATCGATTCCCGAATTGATCAGGTAATGCAAGGATTAGGAATTGATGCGCTGGGAAAAGATCGCCGGGTCAGTGACTGTTCAGGCGGACAACGCTCCAAAATTATTTTAGCAAAGTTGCTGTTAGAAAGTCCCGATGTGCTTTTGCTGGATGAACCGACCAATTATCTTGACACTGAGCATATTGAATGGCTGATCGGCTTTTTGAATGATTTTCAAGGAGCATTTATGGTGATTTCCCATGATTATGATTTTCTAGAACGGGTCACCAACGCGATTATTGATGTTTCATGGGGGAAAATTACAAAGTATACCGGAAGTTTTAAGGCGGCAATCAAGCAAAAAGAGATTAAAAAGGAAGTTCAGCGAAAGGCGTTTGAAAAACAGCAACGTCAAATTGAAAAAGATGAAGCCTATATTCGGAAAAATAAGGCAGGAACCCGGGCGTCAATGGCAAAATCGCGTGAAAAACGATTGGCCAAGATGAAACGGATCACCCCACCGAGTGATAATCTGCGTGCTCATTTTAATTTCCCAATTGAAGAAATTTTATCGGCAAATACCTTGACGGTTAAAAATCTTGTTGTCGGGTATGACAAGCCGTTACTCGCACCGATTACCTTTTCAATGACGCATGGGGAAAAGATCGTTTTGAAGGGATTCAATGGGGTTGGAAAATCAACCTTGATCAAGTCGATCCTGGGTAAAATTCCAGTGTTTGAAGGAACCGCAAATTTCGGCGACGCGGTTAAAATTGGATATTTTAACCAGGATTTAGTATGGGATGACGCCACTCAAACCCCGCTTCAAACGATTCAAAATATCGATCCGCTGTTGGAACCTAAGACCATTCGCCAAAAGCTTGCCCGGGCTGGAATTAATGCAGCAAATGCAATGCAATCGTTGAATCTGCTTAGCGGTGGGGAACAAACGAAGGTCAAATTATGTATTTTGGAACTTCATCCAACTAATTTCTTGATCCTTGATGAACCAACAAATCATTTGGATGATGAAACGAAGGATGCATTGCGGCAAGCTTTGATCAGTTATCCGGGCAATGTGATTTTGGTAACTCACGAAGCTTCATTTTATCGTGGGTGGGTCGACCGGATCATTGACGTCGAAGCCTTGCGGAAAACTAAATAAAATTTGAATTTTTAAGCGCGTTTACGTATATTTATAAAAAGAAAGAACTAAGCGAGAGGCAGAAAAATGGAAAAGAAAAAAAGTAGTTGGCTGGCTTGGTTGGTCGCAATCGTCTTGGTTGCCGGAACAGTCGGCTCATACATTTATATTAAGCACGAAGAAGGAATTCGGGCGGTTAAATTAGCAAAGGAAAAGAAGCGCGATGAACATGATGCTAAAATTAATGCCCGAATGATGAAAAAGCAACGGGAACATTTGCGCAAATCGGTTGAATGGAATAAACCAAGTGAAACATTACCGTACCCTGAAATTGCCAAGTACCGGCACTATTCGAAATTGAATCGGGTATGGCTTTCATTCTCACTGGCTAAGCAACGGTTGTATGTTCACCAAGGTCCGTTTACAATCTATACAATGTATGCCTATGGGAACCCGAACTATCAAACAATGGATAACCGGCAAAAGACTCCGCTGGGAATTTTTAAGATCAAAAAAACGCGGGGAACGAATTATTATGATGCCCCGTCAGCCCGCAGTTATGCAGCCTGGATCTCATATTCAAACCCTGGTGATCCATACGGTGTTCAATCAATGCTTCAAGCTGTTCCAACTGATAAGAACGGAAAAGTCGATAAGGAAGCCGTTAAATGCTTAGGAAAGAGCTTTAAACATAAACATGTTGCTCAAACCAACGGGGCAATTTGGCTGACAACTTCAGACGCTGAATGGCTTGAAAAGAATATTCCAGCCAAAACAATGTTAGTGATCCAAAGTCGAAGTGATAAGGGGAATCCATACGTCGAATTGAAGAATCACTACAAGTATCTTGAAACGCAAGCAAAATTCAATCACAAGAATAAAGAAAAGGATCATCACAATGAAAATTAAGGTACAAGATTTTATTGACCGCATCGTTGACGGTGACTTTATCAGCAGTGAAATGGAAGCGCCCGTTAATGATATTGACGGGGCATTAAAACAGCTTCTTTCGGATTTTCAAACCACGGTTGCTCAGGGAAAACTGGGGCAGCAGATTTTGGTGATCACGGATTTTGAAGAAGCCGTTTCAGTTCGGTTAGAAAGCGGCATTATCAATTTGCCGTTTGCGAATATCAACCGGGTCGATAACTTTTTTGAAAGTTCAGCTGCGGAAGTCCCGGTACAGGTTGAACTGATCATGGAAGCTCCGGATCTGAATGCATCGAAGTTCCATATCGCTCAGTTAGGTTCAATTGAAGCGTTAGATAATGCACCGATGGAATTTGCCCAGCAAATGATCACTAAGGTTCATGCTGGCTTAGAGCAAATTCAAAATAATTTGGCAGCAGCGAAGGAAAAGAAGGATTAAAAGATGGAACAGCATTTATTAAAAGTTAAAAACGGATTTAATTTTCGCGATATTGGCGGGTATCCGACAACTGACGGAAAGGCAATCAAAATGCATAAAGCCGTTCGTTCAGGGATGCTTAACCCGCTTTCGGTTGATGACTTGAATTATCTGAATGAATATGGGGTCCGGGTCGACGTTGATTTCCGCTCGCCAAGCGAGCAGGACGAATATCCGGATAAAGTTCCTTCAATGGCGAAGTACGTTAATGACTCGGTTTTTCCAGCTGATGAAACGAATAGTACGGCCAAGAATCAAATGCGAAAGCGAGCATTTAAGGAAGATCCTGAAGCTGGCTATCATGATATGTTGAATTCATATAAGGATATTGTCCTTGCCCCAAGTGCGCAACACGCTTACCGGGTGTTTTTCGATGAGTTATTAGCTAATTCAGCTGACGGTGAAGCGGTTCTTTTTCACTGTACGGCGGGAAAAGACCGGACCGGAATGGGCGCCGTTTATTTGATGACTGTTTTAGGGGTTCCTGATGAAATCATTCGTGAGGACTACCTTTCATCAAACAAGCATTTAGCATTGAATCAACAAAATAAACAGAAACTTTATCATGAACTGGGACCAGCTTTCTTGAAAAATATTGAAGCTTTGACCCATGTTTATGATGAGTATTTGGATACAGCCCTGAACGTCATTCGCGCAGAAGCTGACAATGTCCGCAATTATGTTGAGCAGGTATTGAAGGTTACCCCGCAACAACAGCGCGATTTAAAGAAAATTTATCTCACAGATAACGGGCAGTAGTCTACAAACACCGTAAAAGGTGGTATGATTTTAATATGAAATAAAATTTAATTATTTTCAGAAATGGGGAATGACTAAATGTCAAGTGGTCAGGCGATAATCAATTTGATTATTGTAGTGATCGTATTTTACTTTGCTGCATTCTTTGTGGCAGCAGAATTTGCAATCGTGTCCGTTCGGAAAAGTGCAATTGAAAGTGCACTGGAAGAAGGAACGGGTAACAAGAAGAAACTAAAACTTGCATTGCAAATGGTTTCAAATATGAATGAGTATCTGTCAACGACTCAGGTTGGGGTTTCAACGACCGGAATCATTTTAGGCTGGATCGGGGCAGATACCTTATCACAGATTTTAATTAAGACCTTTGGCAGGTTGCCAATCAATCACGCAACGATCGTGGCCGTTAGTGCAGTTTTAGGCGTTGTGATTTTGACCTACCTTGAAGTGGTTTTAACGGAAATCGTTCCGAAAAACATCAGTATCGACATGCCGATGAAGATGATGATGTTCATTGTGCGGCCGTTACACTACTTCCACGTGATTTTCTATCCGTTTGTATGGTTGCTTAACAAGTCAGCTTCAGGAATTGTGAAGGCGCTTGGATTAAAACCGGCAGGCGAAGAAGAAGACGTCATGTCGCAAAATGAAATTTTGAACGTTTCGAAAAACTCCGTTGATAGCGGAGCAATTGACCGGGAAGACTATGTTTACATGGAACGGGCCTTTGAATTTAACGATAAGGTTGCCAAGGACGTAATGGTCGATCGGACAAGTCTCGAAGTCGTTGATGTAACTGACACGGTGCGTGACGTGATCAATAAATATTTGCAAACCAAGTTTTCACGTTACCCCGTCGTTGCCAATAACGATAAGGATAACATTTTAGGCTACGTTTATATTTATGATATGATCCGCCAGGCGCAAGTTGACGATACTGTTCGGGTTTCACGGGTAATGCGGACGGTCATTACTGCTCCTGAAATGACCCCAATTCAAAAGTTATTGCAACAAATGATTAAGAAGCATGTTCCGTTAGTGGTTATTTTGGATGAATACGGTGGAACAAGTGGAATCGTAACTGACCGGGATATTTACGAAGAGCTTTTCGGAACGGTTAAGGACGAAGCCGATGACGTTTCTTCCGACGATATTGTTCCAAATAATGACGGAACGTATAAGGTATCGGGGAAAACGACCCTGTATGATTTTGAACGGTTCTTCAAGTTTAAGGATAAGGAATTTCAGGAAGCAGATAGTGTAACCTTAGCGGGCTATCTACTTGAAAATTACAAGGTTAAACTTGGGTCAAAGATTCAAATTGGAAACGTTGAAATCGAGGTTACGGATTTCAAACGGAATTATATTGATTGGATGAAGGTTACGCCGTTGACCAGTCAGGATGATGATTCTACTGAAGATGAGCAGGGAACCCCAAATCCATAAGCGAAAAAGAGAGGTTGTGACAATTGTCGCAGCCTCTTGCTGTATCTAGCGTTAAGGAGGAATTAAGATGGAACATCAACGGATGCTTGATTTAAAAGGTGGAGTCAATTTCCGCGAACTAGGAGGTTACTCAACGATCAGCGGAAAGCATGTTAAGTGGCACAAGATTTTGCGTTCGGGAAACATGACCGATTTAACGGACGATGACCTTCAATTCTTGACCGATTACGGGTTGCGAATCGATGTTGATTTTCGTTCGCCAGCTGAAACGGAATACTATGCGGACCGGTACCCTGAAAAGGCAGCGTATGTTAATTTACCGGTTTATCCGTTCAGCAAACCGTTATTTAAAAATCTAGGAATCGTCAACTACATGAAAATGAAAATCGATGATCAAGACTATGCTGATCAAAGCTATGTTCAAATGCTTGTTGACCAGCATGCACGGATGGCATACCAGCGAATGTTTGAGCTGTTGTTGGCAAATGATAAACCGGGTCAAAGCTTGGTGTTTCACTGTTCGGCAGGGAAAGATCGGACTGGAGTGGCAGCCTTTTTGATTTTGAGCGCGTTGCAGGTTAAGCCAGCGGAAATTTTAAAGGATTATTTGTTAACGAATTTGTTTTTTGAAGGCGCATCAGCAATCGAAATCAATCATTTGGTGACAAATGATGCCCGGAATGCCCTTGCGGATAAATTAAATTCAAATTTAGCTGTCAGTTCGGAAAACTTTAAGGTATTGGAACGAACATGTAAAACCGTCGCTTCATCAATGGATGAATACTTCGGAAAATATTTAGGATTGACTCCGGCAAAACTTGAAAAACTGCGCGCGATTTATTTGGAATAAATTAAAATGTTGCAATTTAAACCTATTTTTGGAATGGGTTAAAGAATAATTATTCGTAATTCACAATTAATTGGAATAATCACTTGAAATTTATACGGATTTTGTGTAATCTATAAAACAATAAATAAACTTATGGAGGAACAACTTATGTCTAACTGGGATACAAAGTTTTCAAAAAAAGGTTTTACATTTGATGATGTTTTGTTGATTCCGGCAGAAAGCCATGTTTTGCCGAATGAAGTTGATTTAAGCGTCGATTTGGCAGATAACTTGCATTTGAATATTCCAATCATCAGTGCCGGAATGGACACGGTAACGGAATCTGAAATGGCAATTGCGATGGCGCGTGAAGGCGGTTTGGGCGTTATTCACAAAAACATGGCGATTGAACGCCAAGCCGAAGAAGTCCGGAAGGTAAAGCGGTCTGAAAATGGGATCATTAACGATCCAGATTTCTTAACCCGGGACAATACCGTGGCAGAAGCTGAAAAGTTAATGCATGAAAATCACATTAGCAGTGTTCCAGTTGTTAACAGCCAGAATGACCGGAAGTTGTGCGGAATTATTACTAACCGGGATATCCGCTTTATCCAAAATCATGATCAAAAGTTAGATGATGTAATGATCAAAGAGGATTTAGTTACAGCGAAGGAAGGAACATCCCTTGATGAAGCCCGGAAGATCCTTAAAAAGAACAAGATCGAAAAACTTCCATTGGTTGATGGACAAGGAAGTTTATCAGGATTGATCACATTACGGGATTTGGAAAAGGTCGTTGAATTTCCAAATGCCGCTAAGGATGACAAGGGCCGGTTATTAGTTGCTGCTGCTGTTGGGGTTACAAGTGACACCTTTGAACGGGCAGCTGCACTCCTTGAAGCCGGTGCGGATGCATTAGTAATCGATACTGCCCATGGCCATTCAGCCGGCGTATTACGGAAGATCAAAGAAATTCGGGAACACTTCCCGCATGCAACATTGATTGCCGGCAACGTTGCAACCGCAGAAGCAACGAAAGCGTTGTATGATGCCGGGGTTGATGTTGTTAAGGTTGGTATCGGACCAGGCTCAATTTGTACGACCCGGATCGTTGCCGGAGTTGGGGTTCCTCAATTAACAGCGGTTTATGATGCTGCAAGTGTTGCCCGTGAGTACGGTAAACCGATCATTGCTGACGGGGGAATCAAGTATTCTGGCGATATTGTTAAGGCAATCGCAGCCGGCGGCAATGCCGTAATGCTTGGTTCAATGCTTGCCGGAACGGAAGAAGCTCCAGGTGAAACGGTCTTCTATCAAGGACGGCGGTACAAAGCATACCGTGGAATGGGAAGTTTAGGTGCCATGGACTCAACTCACGGTTCATCTGACCGTTACTTCCAAAGCGGTGTAAATGAAGCTAATAAGCTTGTTCCAGAAGGAATTGAAGGACAAGTTGCTTATAAGGGCCCTGTTTCAAGCGTTCTTTATCAAATGGACGGTGGCTTACGGGCCGGCATGGGCTACTGCGGCGCACCTGATTTGAAGACTCTTCGGGAAGAGGCCCAATTTGTTCAAATTACAGGAGCTGGATTACGGGAATCACACCCGCACGATGTTCAAATTACAAAAGAAGCCCCGAACTATTCTCGGGATTAAAAGTGAAGGTGTGACAAAACGTTAAAAACGAGCGTGGTGGAAGCAGAAAAGCGAGCGAATCGCGCCAGCATAGATTCGGAGGTTTTCGAACTTCCATTCAGCTCGTTTATTTTGGAACCCGATTATGTGAAGATAACAAAGAGGTTGCGACTTTTATGTCACAACCTCTATTTTTTTATCGATGTTGAATTCCACCCAGTGCAAGCGCAACTCCATAAATTAAAATAATTAAAATCGGTAATTGGCGCAAAGTAATTGTTAAAAAGTGATCTTGGATCCGATTTTGCCGCCACCAATTAACTAAGGGCCGCATGCCGATTAAAATGAGTCCCATCAGACCGATGATAGCTAAGCCAATGGTTAAGAAAGAAATCCACGTAATTTTTTGGGAAAGTAATTGGAGACCAATACTTAATCCAAGGTTGTTAATAACATGAGTAATGATTGCCCATTTTAATCCATAATGGTATGCAACTAATCCAAGAAGCATTCCGGTCGCAAATGCAAACGGACTTTGGGTCAAGTTTCCGTGGGCACATGCAAAGAGCAGTGATGAGATGATTAAAGCAAACTTAATACCAAATGGTTGCAGTTTGCGGAAAACGAATCCGCGAAAGACGATTTCTTCGAATAATGGAGCGCAAATTCCGCTATAAACCATCATACTAACCGAGCGAATCCCAGTTTGACTTGCATTTTGCATCTCGGCAAGGGCTGAAAAACCAAAAGGCTTCAATCCAGCTTCAACGATGGTTCCAAAAAACTCTGCGCCGAGTTGAAAAACAAAAAGCATAAGGATGATTCCAATAATTGCTTGCCAGGTGATCACCGTTTTGCGGGCGGTAAAAATTTGGTGGCGCTCAGTTTGATTTGTTTTAGTTAAAACGAGACCGACGCCAATAATGCCGGCAATCATATATGCCCAGCCATTGGTTGATGAAACGGTTTTCAGACCTTCGATCAGATTTGGATTTCCCTGGATGATTACAATTCCGAGCGAAATGAGCAAGTCAATCACGTTCAGGGCGACTAAAAAAATAATTGTTCCCCAAGCAACACGCTTAACGGCTTTTACAAGGGGTTGAGTGGTTGTTTGTGTGTTCATAATTTTTCTCCTTCCCTTTCGGTGAGTTAATTATACCTGATTGGAACCATTTTGAACAGTAAAAAAATACGGACCATTCCGTGAGATTAAAATTCATTAATTGGAATAGTTCGTATTTTGTTAAATAAAATGGTGTTTCTTCATGTAGATAAAAAGCCAGATCATAAAGCCGACATTCAGGACAATAATGATCAACCAGGCCCAGTGATTGTTGGTAAGGGGGAGGTTGACATTCATGCCGAAGAAGCCGGTGATAATGGTTGGAATCGTCAGCAGTAACGACCAAACAGTTAAAAACTTCATTGTATCGTTCAGGTTATTATTCAAAATATTATTTGAAGTTTTTGAAAGCATTTCGGTAACTTCGCTTGAAATTTTAACCATTTGGGAAGACTGCTTGGATTCGATCAGAATATCATCGAGCCGCTCAAAGGCTGCGGGTGTCAGTAACCGGGCCAGCGGCGTTTTCCCTAGATCTTGCAGCATCATCAGGTTTGTACTGATACTGCTTGAAAGGTAAACTAGACTTTTTTCGATTTGAGCTAGTTCGCGAAGATCGCGGTTCGCAATTTCATTATTTAGTTCGCGGTCAAGTTGATTGCGATCAGTATTGATCTGGGTCAATGCCCGTTGAAAATACTGGGTCGAATGAAAGAGAAACAGCATTACAAACTCGGTGATGTCATGAACATTTTGGAGCCGTTGGTGCATCTCGCTGCCTTCAAACTGCTCAAAAACATAGTTTGTTCGGTGAGTATGGAATGAAAAAACAGTCTTTTCATGAATCAGAAAAACAATTGGCCGGGTCGTAAAATGATTGATCTCAGCTGTCGGCCAAAGAGGAACGTCGTATACGAGAAGATGACTATCAGTGTGTTCATCATAGTCATAGTGCGGCCGTTCGTTCAGGTCAGATACATATGAAGTGATCTCGGGAGTAAGTTTAAATGATTTTTTAAGCTCGCGAATATCAGCTTCATCAATGTCGACAACGTCAAACCATTTAAAATCGGTTTGGGTTAATTCTGAAAGTTTTTCCTGTTTGATCACCGAGATTCACCTCTTTGATAAAAATTAAATTCTTATTCATTTTATCAAAATCAAAGGGAAACGACAAAGCTATTTTTCTTGTGAAATTACCCCGTCTGTAATGTTGAAAATTTTGTCGGCGTAGTCTTTTAGGCGTAAATCGTGGGTGACAACAACGACCGCTTTATTTTGGGTATGGGCAAGCTGTGCAAATAACTTGCCAACTTCTTCAACATGAGCGGAATCTAAAGCCGCCGTTGGTTCATCTGCCAAAATAATTTCGGGATTCGGATATAGCGCGCGGGCAATTGCGACCCGTTGATTTTGACCGCCTGAAAGCTGATCGGGGTATTTATTGACAAGCTGGTCGATTCCTAACAGTTTCAGCAGGTCATCAAGTTGACTTGCTGAAAGGTTGCCGCTCTTTTTAACCTTATCAACGAGTTTAAACTGTTCTTTAACTGTTAAGTATGGGACAAGGTTGTATGACTGAAGAACGAACCCTAAGTGATTAAGACGGAGCTGTTCGCGTTTCTTGGCAGAAAGATGCCGAAGATCATCGCCGTTGATCAAAACTTCGCCGTCAGTTGGGGTTTGCAAACTTCCGGCAATCGTTAAAAACGTACTTTTGCCGGATCCTGATGGTCCAAGAATTAAGGTCATTTCTCCTTGGTCAGCACTAAAATTAACATCTTTGAGGGCTTCAACCTTTGCAATCCCTTTTCCAAATGTTTTATTAACGTGATTTAAAGTTAATGCAGTCATCTTATAAAACTCCTTTCTTAGCCGATAACCTTTACAGGATCGATTTTCATAATTGTCCGGACTGGTAAAATTGCACCGATGATCGAAGTTAAGACTAATCCAGCAGCAACCGCACTTAAAACGGGAACGTTAAATGTCATTGGGACAGCTGCAGGAATGACTAAACTGGTGAGCCATGTCAGAAGAGCGCCAATTAAAATTCCGCTGACAACTAAAATCAACGATTGCATGATCGTACTGATAACCAGTGTTTTGGCAGGCACGCCTTGGGCTCTCAAAACAGCATAGTTTGGAAGTTTTTGATTGGTGATGATGTAAAGGAAGATCGCAATGACGATCAATGAGATGACCATCAAGAATCCAATCATAAATTCAAAGGTCATGTTTTGAGCAGTGTAGCCGGGAAGATTATTGATAAAGGTAGATACCGAGTATGCTTTCAAGTTGTTGTCAGTAACTTTGTAGTGCTTGCTTCGAGTAACAAGGGCATTTGCAGCCAAATTGGGATTCAAGTTACTGATGGTTTTCCATGCAGATAACCGACCATATGCAATTGGTGAAATGTTGATCTTTGCATTTTTGACAAACCCAACAATTTGATATTTTTGGTTAAGGGAGTTCAACTTGATCCATTGACCAAGTTTGTATCTTTTAGTTTCAAACGATGAATCAACAACTAATTGGCGGTCGGTTAATGGTTTATGGCCCTTAATGACCTTCATATCTTTATAAATAAATTGGGTTGGTTTGATTCCAATAAAGGTTGCGCTGATTTGCGGCAGGTCGGAGTGTTTAGCAACCACGGCGGCTTGGCCAATGACAGCATCATTTTTGCCTTGGTGAAGCTGGTCAACCTGTTGGGTCGTTAAGAAAGATTGCCGCATATTGATGTCAGAATCTTTATTCAAAACAACCTGTTTAATGTTCCACGTGTCGATCGCGGCGGTGTTTTGACTTCCTAATCCTTGGGCTAAACTTGTCAAAATAAAGATTAAGTAACTAATGAGAACGACCATTGAAATCACCAGGCCGTAACGAAGTTTTTCATGTTTGATTTCTTTAAGTGCTAAAAACATAATTACTGTTCCTTTCCTATTTGAGCAATTGCGGTTTTAAACCGGTTGAAATAAAATTCTTGATTAGCGGGATCAAGAAAGAGTGAGCGTAAAGTTTCGTGGCTTAAAATGAAGTACATCCAAGTAGTGGTCTTCATCTCAGTTGTCGGGATAAATGGCCGCAGTAAATTTTCATTATATTCAAAGTGCATTTGAAATAACGAATAGCTTGGAAGAGTATGAGCCTCATCAATAAACCGGCGCATTTGGCGGATTATAAGTTGCGGATCAGTGTAATCCTGATTTTCAAGGTCAACGTGAACGTGACCAAGCTCCTGGTGAAGAAGATATTGGTATGCATCGGTCAGATCATCAAAATACTTATAAAAGGCTCCCCGTGAAATTGAAGCGTCTTTGATGATTCGAGCAACTTGGGCCTCGTTTAATGGATAATGTGCAAATTCATTTAAAAGCGCATTTTCAACGCGTTTCTTTTTTTCGGCATTTAGTTTTAAAAATGTCTGTTTAGGCAAACTAATCAGCTCCTTTTGGTGACACTGTGTCACTGATGATATTTAAATTATATGCTAACGGTGACACAGTGTCAATGTTTTGTTTCGGTGTTTTTTCGAATTGTTAAATGATAAGATAGAAGTAAAGATGATTAGCAAGGAATTGACGATGAAAAAGGAAACACGAAGAAAAATCTTACTATATAGTACAGTTACATTAGGAATTATCTTAGCGGTCGGAGTAATTGGGCTGTTACTGCGGGATTATTACCCGCAAATTCATCAGTTCTTTAATCCGCAAAATGATCGCATGTATTTAAAGCAGGCTTTTCGGCATCATGGGATCAAGGATGCATGTTTACTAATTATTTTGACTGCGATTTTGACTGCAATTCCGGGAGCACCGGTTGCGGTTGTCTGTATCTTCAACGGAGTTCTTTATGGCCCGTGGATGGGAATCTTAATGAATCTTGGTGGCTACGTTTTAGGAAATTTACTGGTCGTTTATCTTTTAGCGCACTTTAATTTCATTAAGCATTCGCAACGTTTCAAGAATCAAATGGCATCATTTAAACGGTTTAAAGATCCGGCACTGGCAATTATTTTGGGATATGCACTGCCAATGATTCCATCAAGTTTTACGAGTTATATGGCAGTCAAGCTTAAGATGGGGATTGGCCGATTGATCATTTGCATCGCGATTGGAACGTTGCCGATGTCATTACTGTATGCCTTTGGCGGGGATGCAGTCTTCCGCGGAAGTACGCTTCGGATCATTATCGCAATTGTCTTAATTCTTCTGATTTTTGTAATCCTCTTTAAGGTATACCGTCAGTTTGAACAGCATCATCAAAAGAAAACGGAAATGTAACATTCAAATTACAAACCAACGATTTAGAACCAGCAAAATGGTGAAATTTCACTGTTTTGCTGGTTTTTTCTTTGTTAGAAAAAATTATTTGTGAAAATTTAACGGGAATTACTGTTCAATGAAGGTGATTTTGTCATAAAAGAGCGAAAATGAACGAACGCCGTGAGTAAGGGAATTCTTATTGGTAAATAAATTTATTTTATTAGAGTTTATTACTTTAAGTTACATCCTGAAGATAAATATTACATAAAAGCGGTAAATGGTAATTATCCTGCTATTTGCCTGTTATATTCACCCCGTATACTAAACGGTGTTGTTAAGGGAAAACAACGTGTCAGAATGAAAACAGAATTTTTTATAGGAGTGAATTTTATTTATGAGAATCAAAAAGTTTTTATTGACAATTGCAGCAGCATTCGGCTTGATAACTGTAAGTGCCGTAGCCGCAAACGCTGATACAGTGACGGTAAAAAGTGGCGATACTCTTTCAAAAATTGCAACCGAATATAACACAACGGTTTCATCGATCCAACAACTTAATCATTTAGCCGATGTTAACTTGATTTATGTTGGAGAACAACTTCAAGTCAATGCAGCTCAAAATAATCAAGTAAACAGTCAACCTCAAGCAGCACAACAACCTGCAGCTTCAAATAATCAAGCAACGCAAAATCAAAATGCTCAACCTGCTGCTCAAAGTTCACAATCAACTCAAGCAACAGCAAATAACAGCTCAAATTCTTCAGCATCATCAAACCTTTCAAGCAGTGATGCAGCTGCGAAGGCATGGATCGTTGCTCGTGAATCAGGCGGAAATTACAATGCTCGGAACGGTCAATATGTTGGGGCATACCAATTAAGCGCAAGCTACTTAGGCGGCGATTACTCACCAGCCCACCAAGATGAAGTTGCTAACCAATACGTTACAAGCCGTTACGGCTCATGGGTCAATGCTCAAAAACACTGGCAAGAATGCGGCTGGTACTAAAATCATAATTTAGAATCGATTAATAGTTAAAGGGTAAAGTAAGCAAAGTTTCCTTGATTTTAGGCGGCTTGGTTTGCTTTACCTTTTTTGCGTTATCTTTTTATGGCAAACGGGTTTAATCTAGGATAAGATAAGAATATACGAGAATAAGTAGGTGAACGAGATGCGACTTTCAATTATTTTAATAATCTTATTGCTGATCGTAGTCGGCTTTTTAATGATTTATAATGCGTTGGGAGTTCGGGACCGAGCGGCTACTTTTTCACGTGGAATGATTATGACGATTGGCATCATCATTTTTGGTGGTGGCATTTATTTATTTGTAAAATATTTACTTCGGTAAATGACAACGAAAGAAAGAATGGAGAAGAATTATGACAGTTGAACCTGGTCCAGTTAAGGCATATATTGCATGCAGTTGGTTTACACCTGAACAACGCGAACAGTTAGATGCAGGGTTGAAAGCAATTGAAGCGAACCCGACCGTTTCACGTGAGTTTTCACATTTCCCGCTTGATCATCAATACAAAGGAATGGATGTTAACGAACACCCGGAACTTGTTCATGATATTGAATGGCAAAATCGGACTTATGTTTCAGATATTGAAGGAATGATGGGCGCCGATTTAGGAATCATGTTGTACAATCCGGCTCAAATTGATGACGGGGTTGCTTATGAATTAGGTTACCTTCGGGCATCGGGCAAACAAACCGTGTTAGTTATTCCAGATGACGCCGATGAACCGTTGAATTTAATGATTGCGGTTGGTGTCAGCCGGATCATCCGAATGTCGGAATTAGCAACGTTTGATTTCCGCCATGTTGTCAGTGGAACTTATCAAGGCGGGGTCTACTAAGAGCAAGCATATTAATATCTCATTTGATTCAAGTTTGGTATTGTTATAACTGAGAGGTGTTAATTATGGCAGAAAAAGAAATTAAACGGGCGGATTTAGCAAAGTACAATGGTCAAAATGGTAACCCGGCTTATGTTGCAGTGAATGGAAAAGTTTACGATGTTACTGATTCACCAGCATGGACTGGTGGCGAACACCACGGAAATCTGGCAGGAACCGATGTAACGGATGCACTGTTAAACAAGTCGCCGCATGGTGATAAGGTATTAGCTAAGTTGCCGTTGGTTGGAAAGTTAGTTGATTAATAAGAAGGTGTGACAAAACGTTAAAAAACGAGCGTGGTGGAAGCAGAAAAACGAACGAATCGCGCAGCATAGATTCGGAGGTTTACGTCCTTCACTAGCTTCGCGTCGTAGCTCGTTTGTTTTGGAACCCGATTATGTGGATATAGCAAAGAGGTTGTGACACAAGTTGCAACCTCTTCTCTTTTACTATATGTTTTTTAATAAAAAAGCCGACTATAAAAGCCGACTTTGTAAAATTCGTGTTGAACTAAATCTTAGTACCAACCATTTGCTTCCCAGAAGCGTTGAGCGTTTGTCCATGAACCGTAACGTTGAGCAACGTATTGATCAGCAACGCGTTCTTGGTTGGCTGGTGAGTAGTCACCGTTCAAGTAGCTAGCACTTAATTGATACTTACCAATGTATTGGCCGTTCCGTGCGTTGTAGTTGTTGCTTGATTCGTGTTGTGCGATCCAAGCCTTAGCAGCAGCGTCGCTACCTGAAACGCTTGAGTTGTAATTGCTGTTGTTTGAAGCTTGAGCTTGTGTGTTTTGTGAAGCTGATTGTTGAGCAGCTTGTTGTGTTGAAGCTTGAGCCTGTGTATTTTGTGAAGTTGCTTGTTGTTGAGCAGCTTGTGCGTTGTTGTTTGTGTTTTGTTGTGCAACAGCTTGGCCGTTGTTATCGTTGTTAACCTTTAATTGTTGGCCAACAAAGATTAAGTTCGGATTGCTAAGGTTGTTAAGTTGTTGGATTGTATTAACAGTTGTGTTGTACTTTTGGGCAAGTTCTGAAACAGTGTCACCAGCCTTAACTGTAACTGTGTCAGCATTTGCAACTACTGTAGCACCAGCAATTGTACCTGTTAATGCAGCAGCTGAAACTAAAACCTTTTTCATCTTCATAAATATATTCACTCCTATAAAAATTATCTGTATATATTCTTACTAACTTTCATATCAAAATCGTTCTACAACGATTTAACAGTGTCTAGTATAAGCGGTAAATATCACAGCGTTGTAGCAAGAGTATTACTTATTGTTACAAAAAACTGAAATTTTGTAACAAAGGTCGGAAAAACGTTGTTAAATGAACAAACTAGTTTTGAATAAAAAATCGAAATTAAACTGTTTTTTTGTGAAAAAATCTGAATTTAATATGAATTTTACAATGAAACCGAATCGAATATAACAAAATCCTGGTATAATTTACAAAAAGTAACAGAGAATTACGGAGGAAAAAGCAATGGATAAAGTTTTACTTTTAAATGCTGGCAGTTCGTCAGTTAAATGGAAGGTCTTTGAAATTGAAAGTGAAAAGGTTGCGGGCGAAGGTGAAGTTGAACGGATCAATACACCGCAAGCATTAGTTACGACCAAGTTTAATGGTGAGAAAAAGCAATCACAGGAACCCAATTTGGGATATGAAGATGCAGTTCGGATGATTTTAAATAAAATTGAAGAATTTAAAATTGCTTCATTAAATGAAATTCAAATTGTTGGTCACCGGGTCGTTGCCGGCGGACAAAAGTTTAAGAAGGCAACGTTGATTACGCCGGAAGTCTTGCAAGCAATTAAGGATTTAAAAGACTTTGCGCCATTGCATAATCCGCATGAAGCCCGGTACGTTGAATTGATGCAAAAGATTTTGCCAAATGTTGACCAGTACGCGGTGTTTGACAGTATTTTCTTTACGGACATGCCGGAATCAAATGCCATTTACAGTTTACCGTATGAGTTAACTCAAAAGTACCAGATCCAACGGTACGGCGAACACGGAATCAGTCACAGTTACTTGGCAGAACGGACAGCTGAGTTGCTTAACCGCCCATTGAATGAATTGAAGATTATTACATTACATTTAGGAAGCGGCGCATCGGTAGCCGCAATTAAAGATGGCAAAGCATTTGACAGTTCGATGGGCTTTACCCCGTTGACGGGCTTAACGATGGGAACCCGGGCTGGTGATGTAGATCCAGCAATCGTCCCATTTTTAATGGAAAAAGAAGACATGACAGCTGAAGAAGTAATGACGTTGCTGAATGATCAATCTGGGTTATTAGGAATTTCAGAATCAAGTTCTGATATGCGGGACATTGAAGCTGCCTGGAAAAAGGGCGACCACCAAGCCAGCCTTGCCCGTGAAATTTTTATTAACCGGGTTGTAAAGTATGTGGGCGCATATTTTGCTGAACTTGGCGGAATTGATGCGTTAGTGCTCGCTGGCGGGATCGGTGAACACCAAGTTGATTTGCGGTTGGCATTGTTAAAACAACTACGAGTTCTTGGCATCGAAGTCGATGAAAAATTAAATCAGGCAAATCAGGAAGGAATAATTTCGCCAAAAGACGCGCAAATCAAAACAATGTTGATTCCAACGAACGAAGAATTACAAATGGTTCGTCAAATTAAAAAAGAAATTTAATTCAGAAGAAGGTGTGATGGAGTTAAAGAACTTCATCGCACCTTCTTTCTTTCAACTTGTCCAATATGATAAAATGATAACAAATGTTTGATTGAGTGAAACGTGAATAGAGGTGGAATGATGAAATTTTTACATACAGCAGATTGGCATATTGGAAAGAAATTGCATGATTTTTCCCTTTTTGATGATCAGCGGGATGCGTTTGAACAAATTGAACAGATTGCACTGCGGGAAAAGGTTGATGCCGTTGTAATTGCAGGTGATTTATATGATCGGTCAGTTCCAAGTGAAGACGCGGTCCGCCTGTTGGATCAAATGCTGATTCAATTAAATCTGAAGGATCATTTGCCAGTGTTAGCAATTAATGGAAACCATGATTCTGCCGTTCGGCTTAATACAGGGAGCGACTGGTTCAAGGCAACCGATTTTTATATGAATACAAAATTAAAGGACGCTTTTACCCCGGTAGTTATTGACGATACCCAGTTTTTCTTGTTGCCGTATTTTGAACTCCCGGCTGTGCGCAACTATTTTAAAGGCGTTGAGATCCATAACTTGAACGATGCGATGAAGTTGATTTTCAACCAAATGAAAGAACGGTTTGAAAGTGATAAGAAGCATGTTTTAGTGGCCCATTTTTTTGCCGCTGGAAGCAGTCATTGTGATTCAGAAACCCAAGTCGAAGTTGGTGGGCTTGATGCCGTTGCCCTTGATTTAATGGAAGATTTCGATTATGTTGCGCTGGGACACTTGCATAGTAAAAATGCGTTGCACCATCCGCGAATGAAATATAGCGGTTCACCGGTCAAGTTTTCGGTAAGCGAAGCGCAGGATGAAAAAGGTGTTTGGATCGTTGATACGGATCAAAAAGATGAAATGGCTAAGTGGGTCCCGTTAACGCCTAAAAATGATATTGTGGTTTTGCAGGAGAGCTTCAAGACGTTGACGAGTCCTGAATTTTACCGTCAAGTTGACGATGATCAGTTTGTGGCAATTCGGTTGACAGATAAGGAAATTATTCCGAATGTAATGAACCGGTTGCGTGAGTTTTATCCGCGGGTCATTAGTTTTCAAAGGCAAAATGGCCGGAATGCAATCGCGCAAGAAAGCGGCCGGAAGATTAAAAAGTTAACGCCGCTTGAGATGCTGGAAACTTTTTATCATGACGCGACTGGGGATGAGCTTTCATCAGTTCAGAAAAAGTTTGCGAAGGAAGAATTAGCAAAAGCTGAAAGGAGCGTTAATTAGTGCGACCATTAAAGTTAACAATGCAGAATTTTGGGCCTTACCGGAATGAACCGGTTGATTTTACCCAGTTTGAAAACGTACCGTTATTTCTGATCAGCGGGAAAACCGGAAGCGGAAAAACGACGATTTTTGATGGGATTTGCTATGCGCTTTTTGGCGAAACTTCAGGTAACGAGCGGACACCGCAGCAGATGCGTTCATCCTTTGCGCAAGCACGGGAAAAAACGGTTGTTCAATTAAAATTTGAACACCAAGGAAAAGAATATACGATCACCCGCGAACCCAAGTATGATTATGTAAATGCGAAGGGCGGAACGTCGAGTCACCAGGCCAAGCAATCATTGAAGTACGATGGTGTCAATGGCGAAGAGGAGACACTGACAAAGACATCGGATATTAAAAGTTTCATTGAAGACTTACTTCATTTGAACGCAAAACAGTTTACCCAAATCGTCTTGTTACCGCAGCAACAGTTTCGAAAGTTTCTGGCTGCTGATAGTGCGGATAAGGAAAATGTTTTACGACAAGTTTTTGGGACTGAAATTTTTGAAAAATGGACGGAACAAATTAAAACTGAAGTTCGCGAACTAAGCAAACAAGCAGAGCAGCAACGAGTAAATCTGGAAGTTTTAAAGCAAAACGTAATTTTAACGGATGATGAGCGAAAAGCAGTGCGCACGAATCAGGACTGGTTTGCGGTTGTTGATGAAAAAATCGCCCGTAATCAGCAATTTGTAACGGATCAAAGGAAAATTTTAGATCACGATAATGAAAAACTGCAACAATCACGGAAGCAGCTTGATAATGCTAAGCAGTTGAAAAAAGCGTTTGATGAGCGTCACCAGCTGGAACAAGAACGAATGATGCTTGAACAGCAGAATGAAGAAATTAAGCAAAAGGGACAAGAAATTACCCTGCTTGAATGGGCCCAATCACAGCGAGCTTTAATAATGAAAGTTAGTCAGCAACGAACAGCAGTCACAGATGTTGATCAGCGAATTAAAGATGCTGAAAAGGACTTGGACCGCTTAAAGGAAGAACAACATCAGCAGCAAAAGGTTTATGATGAACTTGAAAAACAAGCTCCTGAAATTGCGAAACTAACGACGAACATGCAACGACTGAAACCTAAATTGGATTTGTACACCGAAGTCCAGGCGGCCCAGCAAAGTTTGCAGGATGCTCAGCATCAGTTAGAACAGGTAACGCAAAAAACAGCTTCACTTAAAGAAAATCTGGCTGAAAAAGAGCGGCAATTGAAAGCTAACCAAGCCCAGTTACAACAAATTGGTGATTTAACGAATTTAAACGATGATTTGAATCAGCGAAAGTTACAGCTTAATCAGCTTGATCACCACCTTGAACGGCTTGAACAGCTTAACCGCGATAAAACGACGAGTGCGCAAAAGTTGGCGGCGATGGATCAAGCCGTTGCTAGTCAACGAAAGGCAGTTGCAGTTCTTTCTGATCGGGCAAATGAACTGCAAAATTACTTTGCTCAAAACCAGATCAATTTCTATGTCAAGCAGCTAACGCCGGGAAAGGCTTGCCCAATTTGCGGTTCAACGGAGCACCCGCACCCGGCTGAAATTGAAGTTCCGGTTGAAATGCAGGCGATTAAAGAAGCAGATGTTCGGCAAGCACAAGCTAAATATACCCAAGCTGCACAAAAATTATCTCAACTGGAGGAGCAACAAAGCGAATTCCAGCAGCAGGTACAAGCTGCCCAACAGGCTTTGAATGACGAACTGCAAAAGCTGAATCAGGAAAATCAAACGGACTTATCATTTGGTGAAATTAGTGATTGGCGTCAAAAACGGGAACGCGATTTTCAAACCCGAAAACAGGGATATGATGAAACCAAGACGCGCCAAAGCCAGTTAACGGCCCAAAGTACGGCCCTTTCACAGCAACAAACGGAGTTGCAAAATCAATTTGATAAAATGCAACAGCTAAAAGTAACAGCTGAACGCAAAGCGGCAGAACTGGATGCTCAAGTTAAGACCCAACAGAAATTACTTCCTGCTGAATTTAAGACAAAGGCTGAATTAGAAAACCAATTGAAGCAGTGGCAAACTCAAATTGAAAAATTTACGACTGCTCAAACGGCAAACGCAAACGAGATGCAACAAGTTAAAGAACAGCACATTGTATTTCAGACTCAAAGTAAACAACTGATTGAACGGTTGCACGAATTGAGCCATGAATTGAATCAAACTGAACATGATTTGGAAGCCGAATTACAAAAACAAAATGAAACGGAACCCCAACTTCGGAATTTGATCAGCACTTTACACCGGTTACCGCCGCTACGGACAGAAGTGGATGAATACCGGCAAAAAGTACGGTCAAACGCTGACCAGTTAGCGAAGGTTAATGAAACGATCGGTAAACGGGAGCTGCCTAACGTTGATCAACTTCAAACCCAGGTTGATGATTTGGAAAACAAGTTGCGCGGAATGCAGATTAAATGGGGTGAACAAAATGCCCAGTTGCAATCATTGAAGCAAATCAAGCACCAAGCATCAAAAATGTGGGATGCTTATCAAAAGCAACAACAGCATCTTGATGAGGTTGCGGAACTTTCACAGATCGTAAGCGGAGGAACAAGCGAAAATAAGCTTGGACTTGAGCGTTTTGTTTTGCGCGAGTACTTTAAAGAGGTTCTTGAGGTTGCAACCCAAATTTTGGAAAAAATCACCGATGGCCGGTATTCATTTGTCTTGCAACAAAATGCGGAACGCAATACTGCCCGGCAAACCGGATTGGGAATCGATGTCTATGATGACGAAGCCGGTCAGACTCGGAGTGTGCACACATTGTCGGGTGGCGAAAGCTTTATTGCCGCTTTAGCCCTAGCGTTGGCGTTAGGTGAGGTAATTCAACGGCAAAACGGCGGAACTGAAATCGATACGTTATTTATTGATGAAGGCTTCGGTTCCCTTGATGAGGATGCCCTTGCAACTGCAATGGAGACTTTGCGAACGTTAGAAGGCAAGAATCGAATGATCGGAATTATCAGCCATGTAAGGGAACTCCATGCTCAAATTCCAGATCAGATCAACGTGATTGCGCATGAGGGTCAAAGTCATTTGAAATATCGGCATGAAGGATAATTTTGAGGAAGAGAAATGAAATATCGTACACACGTTACGCTAACATTAGCGGTTGGTCTCCCGTTGATGGCGGCTTCAGGTGAAGTAAGCTTCCTAAATGGGTGTGCCCTTGGAATTGGAAGTCTCCTTCCAGACATTGATCATCCAAGTTCATTTTTGGGAAAAAGGAATAAAATTGCCAGTGGAATTACCAATAAGACACTTGGTCATCGTGGCGGGACCCATTCACTCTTAGGAGCAGTAATTGTCTTTGTGTTAGGAACCGTTATTCAATTTCACTATTTATCAGCGTCGGGTCAAAATGTGACTTTTTGGTTGCTGATAGGGTACTTAATGCATTTAATTGAAGATTCTTTCTCGAAGGAAGGAATTCATTGGTTATGGCCATACAAAAAGAAACGGAAACGACCAAAGTTGATTTACTACACAACGGGAGGAATTGGTGAACACCTCGTTTTAGGATTCACTTTGTGTTTACTTTTGATTGAGTTTCGTCTTTTATGGCTTGGAACACTAGGCCAGATGATCCATTGTCAATGGTTAACAGTCGTTCAGGCCAAATTTGCGGCACTTCAACATGCACTGCTGACGATTATCAAATAAAAAAATGGAGCCGGATCAAAGTGATTCGACTCCATTTTATTTGGACTTAAATTACTTTTCGTCTTCTTTAAATACCCAGAAACGTTGGCCAAAGTAATTGATAATTGTAAATAAGATTGAACCTGAAAGTAATGAAATAATTTTAAGAACCATTACTCCAGCATGTTTGAAAATCAATTTTGCAATTGGCTGGGCGATGCCGTATGCAACGACATAACAAACCAAGATATTAATGATAAACTTACCAATATCTTCTTTCCCAGTTGTATTGCTTTGGAAGGTAAAGTGTTTATTCAAAATGTAACTAACGATACTTCCAACGACAATGTTGACCCCCGAAGGAATCCAATAACTAATTGTATGGTTTGCTCCCATCTTAGTTAAAAGCCACAGTGATAAGAACATTGCGACCCAACCAACAACAGTGTTAACAACCCCAACGATAATAAATTTGATGATGGTGCTGTCAAAAACTTTGGTATTTTTTTCTTCTGATTTCATTTGCTGATCCTCTTTTAATTTGGAATACATCAAATAAGTATAAAAAACTTAAAAAAAAGAGTCAATTTTGTTTAAAAAAATCTTGACGGATAAAGAGGATACCTGTATAGTAATAACTGTTGTTGATTTGGCAAGTCACTTGAAAAAAGTGATTGACACCAAGTTTTCAATTTGGTATTATATAAAAGCTGTCAGTTTGATAGCTAATTAAATAAAAAGTAGATCTTTGAAAACTGAACAATGTTTCGACACACAAATGTGCAGGGCAATTCATGAAAATGAATGCAATAACATTTGCGAAGTCAATTCGCTAGTAATTAC
>LHCFC04200__coassemble_351_pt1 | contig 33801 bp, 30 predicted proteins | sample LHCFC04200__metabat2_low_PE_012 | metagenome-assembled genome bin LHCFC04200
ATTGCATAATGTAGTGTTGTATCAATTTTTTTATGCCCCAATAATTGTTGAAGTTGTTCTATTGGCATTCCTTTATCGATTGCTGTCGTTGCCAAAGTTCTTCTAAATTTATGAGGATAAACTCTATCTATCCCTATTTTCTTACCTAATTTTTTTAATCGTGATTCTACTCCTCCAATTGTAATCTCGTGTTTTTACCATATAGCGAAACAAACAACGCAGGATTATTATCATCTCTAGTATCTAGATAATTCTGTAAATGTAATTTAGCTCGTGCATCAAAATATGCAATTCTTTCTTTATTTCCTTTTCCAAATACTACACATTCTCGTTCCTGAAAATTGATATCATTACGATTTAGTAGAACTAACTCTCCAACACGCATTCCAGTTGAAGCTAAAAAATCAATCAAAGCCAAATCTCTTATTTGTGTACAACTGTCTCGAAGTTTTTCTAATTCTTCATCAGAATACGTTTCTTTTACCGTTGCTGATACTTTTACTTTATGAATTCTTCGAACTGGACTTTTAATTATATAATCTTCATCTTCTAGCCAATTAAAAAAACTAGATAAAATTCGTCTAATATTATCAATAGTTACTTTACTAGAATTATGTAACTTTTGATAATTTGTTAAATAATTTCTCAATTCATCTGTTATAATTTCTTCAGCATTTTTACCGATTGTTGATAATGCTCTTGTTAAAGTAGCTTTATAATACTTTAACGACTTTTCTGAACATCCTTCCGCCCGCTTTGCAGCAAAATACCTTTCCAATAGTATCTCGTTGTTATCATCTGAACTGCCATCTTTTACATTAATTGAAGGAGTAATAAGATCTTTAAGTACAGATTTTAAATGTATTAATTGCTGATTGTTCAAATAAGGTAACATTTCTCTAATAATTTTTTCTGACTCTTTGTTTTGCATAGTAAATATCTCCTTTTATTACTATTACATCACATAATGTCTGTCAATTATTAGCTAAATGATAATTTATCTAATATCTTATTATTAAATTTAGCAGAACTAATAAATTTAAATAAATTTAAATTAGAAAAGATTAGCAATCTAGAAATAACTGTCTCTGATCATGTGGCAAACGGTAGTTTTAAGTCTTTAAAGGATAATGTTTCATATTTTGATAAACCTAACTATGCATTATTTATTAGAAATATTGACTTTAAAAATAATTTAGAGGGAAATAAGAAATATATTGATAAAAAATCGTATGATTATCTAAAAAAATCACATTTATTCGGTGGTGAAGTAGTAATTTCAAATGTGGCCGATGTTGGAAGTGTTCATAGAACCCCATTTATAAAAATTCCAATGGTAGTTGGTAATAACCAAATTTTTCTAAAATCGGAAAAGACATTTTTGACTGATTATCTTTATGTTTATTTTCAATCATTTTGGGGACAACATGCAATTCTTTCAATCACATCAGGATCAGCACAGCAAAAATTTAACAAGACGGATTTCAGAACCCTTGAGGTACCCATACCTACAAAAGATTGGATACAGAAAAATATACAACCATATTTAACGCTTCAAGACAATATATTTAAAGAAAATTGTTTTTTAAAACAGATAAAGATGAATTTGTTAAATAAATATTTTTAAGCAGCTAAATTATCATTTATCCGATTATTTAATTCAATTTTTTTATCTAACAAAGCTAAGCGTTTTCCTATATATTCTTGATCTTTTAAAGAATCAGGAATTAAAATTTTTACATTTGCTAATTCTTTTTTATTAATTGACGAAAAAACTGTTCCAGAAGAAATTGAATTAATTTGACTACCTACTTTTTTCAAAAAATAATACACGTATTTCGAACTAAAATTCGGTAAAACCTTTAATGCCGCCAAACCTCTTCCAATAGCAATGTTTCTATCTGACCAATTTATTTTTCCAACAGGTGCACGAACACTAAATAAAATATCTCCCTTTTCTGAAATTTTGTTATATTGAGTTGTGTATGTATCGAAAGAAGGATAATTTTCACCGAATGTACGAATTCCCTGTAAAAATTCGATACCTTTTCCATCTGAATTAAAATATTTAGAATTTGGTGACTGTCCCATATTTATCTCAGCAACATCACCAAGTCTCATTTCTTTATATTTCATATCCAAGCTCCTTCAATACGTTCTTAATTTCAGCTTGTAATTTATTACTTTCTTCAAATTGTTCTTTCAGTTTGCTTGATAATCGTTTCATTTTTTCTTCATATGGTTCATCATCATCTTCTTGCTTAGCAAGCCCTACATATCTTCCTGGCGTTAAAACATAATCATTTTTAGCAATTTCTTCTAAAGTAGCTATTTTACAGAACCCTGCAACATCTTTGTATTCTTGATCATTTGTTCCTCGATAAGCATGGTACGTGTCGGCAATTTTTTTAATATCTTCGTCAGTAAATGCTCGATGAGTCCGATCAATCATTTCTCCCAAATTACGAGCATCAATAAATAATGTTTCACCTTTTCGAGATCGTTCATCTTCAGATGATTTATTCATATCAATAAACCATAATGAAACAGGAATACCCGTTGAATAAAACATTTGACTAGGTAAAGCAACAATGGCATCAATTTTATCGTCTTCTAAAATTGTCTTACGAATAGCCAATTCATCATTCTTTGAGGTTGATAGTGCTCCATTTGCAAGGACAAAACCGGCTTTACCATCTGGTGCAAGCTTACTAATTATATGTTCGATCCAAGCATAGTTAGCATTACTTTCTGGAGGAACACCGTATTTCCAACGAGCATCATCTTTTAATTTATCGCCACCCCAATTTTTTATATTAAATGGAGGATTAGCTAGAATATAGTCAAATCTCTCTCCTTTATGTAAATCGTTAGTAAAAGTATCACCTTGATGCGGCCCTAAATTATTATCAATTCCCCGAATAGCTAAATTCATCTTAGCCAATTTCCAAGTTGTTGGGTTTGATTCTTCGCCATATACTGACAAATCACCAATTTTTCCCTGGTGTTCCTGCACAAATTTTTCTGATTGAACAAACATTCCTCCTGAGCCACAACATGGATCATAAATTCTTCCTTTATACGGTTCAATCATTTCAACAAGTGTTCGTACAATTGAACGAGGTGTATAGAATTCTCCACCTTTTTTCCCTTCATTAGAAGCAAATTGATTTAGAAAATATTCATAAACTCGCCCTAAAACATCCGACTGTTTATCATTTGAATCAGCTAACTTGATATCAGAAATTAAATCAACCACTTCACCTAATCTGGTCTTATCTAAATCAGGAGAAGAATAGTTTTTGCTTAAAACTCCACGTAATGAATCATTACTTTTTTCAATTTCATCCATTGCATTATCAATAACTTCACCAATTTGCGGAGTCTTTGCTGAATTTTGAATTACTGACCATCTGGCATCTTGTGGTACCCAGAAAATATTCTCTGATAAATACATATCAGGATCTTCTGCATCTTCTGGATAATCAGATTTCACCAACTCCTCGTATTTAGTTTCAAACGAATCTGAAACATACTTTAAGAAAATTAAACCTAAAACAACATTACGATATTCAGAAGCATCCATGCTTCCGCGTAATGCATCGGCAGTTTTCCAAAGTTTATCTTCAATACTGAGCTCTTTTGACTTTGTAGCCACTTTAGTCACCTATTTCTATTTAATATAATATTCCTTGCCCATAATAATAATTCTAGTCTATCAAAGGTTTACCTTTATTAAAAATAAAAATGTATTTTTCATCTTAATTCACTTAAAACAAAAAATACATTTTTAATTACTATACTTTAAAAATATTTACTTTTTGCGGTTCGCCACTTCCCAATCACTCGTCGCTTTACTCCTCTTTCTTGGGTGGCTATCGCATGGAGTATCACTAGCATTGACAGTCGCTTAGCTCCTTGTCATTACTGTAATTGCTCTCTCGCGGTTCGTGTCTTCGAATCGTTTCGTCTCTTCGTTCCTTACTCTTCGGACACTATCGCGTGGAGCGTTTCTAAGCTTTCTCGCTCCCTTTAGTCGCGCTCAAGCAAAGTATCTTGCTCTCTCGCGGTTCGTGTCTTCGAATCGTTTCGTCTCTTCGTTCCTTACTCTTCGGACACTATCGCGTGGAGCGTTTCTAAGCTTTCTCGCTCCTTTTAGTCGCGCTCAAGCAAAGTAACGCTCTCGATATGCTGCGTCATCGGGAACTGGTCCACTGGTTGGATCGGCTGGGATACATGATAACCTTCATCCATGAATTGTTGAATATCACGGACTAGGGTTGCCGGATTACAACTGACATAAACGATCTTCTTCGGGTTCATAGCCGCAGCACTGTGGATCAAGCTGTTCGTAAGGCCCTTCCGCGGTGGGTCGACCATGATCACATCAGGATTGATTCCCTGACTTTCCCATTTAGCCATCCACTCTTCAGCATTGCCAACTTCGAAATCCACATTATCAATTTGATTAAGTTGAGCATTCTCCTTCGCATCCGCAATTGCTTCTGGCACAATTTCCACCCCGTACACCTTGCGGGCATGCTTGGCAAGATTTAATGAAATTGTCCCAATTCCGCAGTAAGCGTCAATCACGGTTTCCTTCCCCGTTAATTCCGCTTGCTTAATGGCTTCATTGTACAAAATCTCTGTCTGTTGGGGATTAACTTGATAAAATGAATGGGCCGAAATCTTAAACTTCAAACCATTTAACGTATCGGTAATCGTCGAAGCGCCTGCAAGGACGATGTCTTGGTTTCCAAGAATCACATTGGTGTTGCGGTTATTCACATTTTGAATCACACTTTTCACATCAGGCATTGATTCGATGATTTCATTGGCAATCTTATCCCCATGTGGAAAACTTTTTCCGTTTGTTACGGTCGCCACCATTGCTTCATGCGAGTAATAACCACGCCGAACCATTAAATGCCGAATCAAACCTTTTTGTGTCTGTTCATCATACGCTGATAAATCATACTTATTCAAAATCGCCAATGTGGCTTGTAAAATCTCATCAATTCGTTGATCCTGAATCGTAAAGTCTTTCATTGGAACAAAATGATGACTTCCCTTGCGATAAAAACCAACTTCCAGTTTGCCATTGATTTTCCGCACTGGAACTTGAGCTTTATTCCGATAATGAATTGGATTTTTCATCCCCAATGTGGATAAGACTTTGATTTGATCATCTAAATGGGCCTTTTTCAACAATTGTTGAATTTGATTTTGTTTAAATTTCAACTGGGCGGCATACTTTAAGTGTCCTAACGGTGTCACACCATCTTGTTGCGCATCATCTTCCACCCGGTCCGGGCTCTTTGAAAACCATTTAAGTGCCCGCGCGAAAGCAAAATTTTTGCGTGCCTTGACCACAACCGCTTCAATTTTTTCACCCGGAAGAGCCCCCGCAATAAACAACGGATAGCCGTCGACTTTCGCAACGCCCATTCCTTCGTAGGTCAAGTCTTCCACAGTGACTGTTAATTTCTCGTTTTTTGATACTGGTGTTTTCATTTCCTACCTCATTTACTGAAAAGGAGAGAAAACTTATCCACAGCTTCTCTCCTGATTAATTATTTATCCTCTGATTGGTGATCAGCATCATTCATTTCAAGTTCTTCGTGGGATAAGTTTTCCACGCCTTGAATCAAATGCTCGCGGGCATCCTCAGCCTGCTCGTCTTCTTCTTGCTGCCGAATTGCATCGTCGGGGATGTCCTTGACGTTTGCAAAAATCTCAATGTGTTGTTTCAAATTCTTAAACGTCATTGGCGCATCACCGCCGTATTCACCGTCAATGTTGATCATCATCTTTTCGTTTACTGGCTTGGCTACAACCTTTGAAGTTTTAACATACAAAATTCGCGGATCATCAATGTGTTTTCCACCGTTTAAAATCTTGGTGAATAACTGGAGAATTTCCATTAAGTTGCTGGTTTTAACCACAATTAACGTGAATTTCCCATCATCCAATGATGCGTCTGGAACAAGCTGTTCAAACCCGCCGACTGAATTGGTCAACGCAAGGAAAAACATTGAGGCTTTTCCATCGTATACGCCGTCATCATATTCCAGGTGCATGTCGATCGGCTTCATGCGCGGAAGCATTTCAGCCCCCTTAACAAAGTATGCAAGGTAGCCGAACAGCGATTTAACCTCTGACGGAACAACATAGGTCAATTCTGTTAATAAGCCGCCCCCGGCAATGTTAACAAAATACTTTTCCCCAGCCATTCCAATATCGATCTTGATCGTTTCACCGCGCGCAATTACCTTCGCTGCTTCAACCGGACTTTCACGTGGAATCTTTAATGCCCGCGCATAGTCATTCGTTGTTCCGGCAGGAATGATTCCCAGTTTTGGCCGGTGCTTCAATCCGGCAATTCCGTTCACAACTTCATTGATCGTTCCATCACCGCCGGCAGCCACAATTAAATTGAAGCCAGCGCGCGCAGCCCGTTCAGCTTCGTTGCGGGCCGAATTTTCCTCGGGGGTCGTCGCAAAAGCGCTAGTTTCATAACCTGCACGTTCCAAAATATTCAAGATTTCAACAAGGTCGCTTTTGATCGCCTCGCGTCCAGATGTCGGATTATAAATAATACGACAACGTTTTTGCATTGTTAATCCCTCTTTCGCCAGCAAATTTTATCTACTCTTTAAGCTTTCCGTTAATAATTTATTAACGACTTTCGGGTTCGCCTTGCCCCGTGTTTGCTTCATAATGTTTCCAACTAAGAAGCCAAATGCCCGGTCTTTACCGTTCTTAAAGTCTTCAATTGATTGTTGGTTATTATCAAGCACTTCATCAATGATTGGTTGCAATTTTGCAGGATCTGACAATTGAACCATCCCTTTTTCTTCAACCCATGCCTTTGGTTCAGTGTCATTGGTAATGATTTCCTTAAAGACCTTCTTCGCGATCTTTGATGAAATCGTTCCGTCCTTGATCAATTGGATCATGGTTGCTAAGTGTTCAGGCGTCAATGCCGTGTCGCCAAGTTCAATTTGCTTGTCGTTTAAGTAAGCATTCACTTCACCCATCAACCAGTTTGAAGCCAACTTTGGATCGCCGCCATGGGCAACCGTTGCTTCATAAAAGTCTGACATTTCCTTTGTTTGGGTCAAAACTTTGGCGTCGTAAGCTGGAATGCCCCATTCATTAATGTAGCGTTCCCGCCGCTTATCTGGCATTTCAGGAATTGATTCGCGAACTTCTTCGATCCATTCGTTTGAAATGTGATATGTCGGCAAATCTGGTTCTGGGAAGTAACGGTAATCGTTGGCTTCTTCCTTTGACCGCATTAAAACGGTCGTTCCGGTTGGTTCATCGAACCGGCGAGTTTCCTGTTCGATTTCGCCACCCTTAAGTAAAATGCCGCGTTGCCGCTTTTCTTCGTATTCGATTCCTTTCCGAACGTGATCAAGTGAGTTCAAGTTCTTCATTTCGGTCCGAACACCAGGTTTATCAGAACCGATTGGCCGCACAGAAACGTTAACGTCGGCCCGCATTGAACCTTGTTCCATCTTTACATCTGAAATTCCGGTAAACTTGATGATTTGACGAAGCCGTGACAAGTATGCGTAAGCTTCATCTGCTGAATGAAGGTCTGGTTTTGAAACGATTTCGATCAACGGGGTTCCCTGACGATTCAAATCAACATATGAATAGCCGTTTGGATTGTGGGTATTCTTCCCCGCATCTTCTTCGACGTGCATTTCTTCAATCCCGATTTTCTTCTTCGTTCCGTCTTCCAGTTCGATTTCCAACCAGCCATCATGGGCAATTGGAGTATCTTTTTGGGTAATCTGGTATGCTTTCGGGTTATCCGGATAGAAGTAGTTCTTCCGGTCAAAATGCAAGTCCTGTTCAATTTCACAGTTCAAAGCCATTGCAGCCCGCATTCCGTATTCCAAAACACCCTTGTTAACTTCTGGCAAAACCCCTGGATATGCCCAGTCAATTACATTGGTATTTGTGTTCGGTTCAGCCCCGTAAACAACCGGTGCCGGCGAGTAAGCCTTTGACTTTGTTTGCATTTCAATGTGGACTTCAAGTCCAATCGTGGTTTCAAAGTTCATTAATTTTGACCTCCAATCGTTGGGATTTGATTATGAAAATCAGTTGCTTGTTCAAATGCATAACCTGCTTGGTAAAGCGTTTCTTCATCAAACCGCGGTGCAACCAAGTGGATTCCAACTGGTAATCCGTCCTTCGTAAAACCGCCAGGAATTGACATTGCAGGAACGCCGGCCAAATTCATTGGAATTGTCAATAAATCGTTCATGTACATGGCAATCGGATCATCGGTCTTTTCACCAAAACCAAATGCTGCCGTTGTCGTTGTTGGTCCTAAGATCAAATCATAATCCTTAAAGACATTGTCAAATTCGTTGCAGATCAATGTCCGAACCTTGGTTGCCTTGCCAAAGAATTCATCATAAAGACCTGATGAAAGTGAGAATGTTCCCAGCATGATTCGCCGTTTAACTTCATCACCAAAGCCTTCTGAACGTGAACGAACATAAACATCTTCAAGGTTCTTAACGTCCTTTGCCCGGAAACCGTAACGAATTCCGTCATACCGTTGCAAGTTTGATGAAGCTTCAGAAGTTGCAACAATGTAGTAAACTTGAATTCCGTTAAGTGAGTGCGGCAATGAAATTTCATCAACCGTTGCCCCTAAGCTTTCAAACGTCTTAATGGCATTTTGAACAGCTTCCCGGACTTCCGGTTGTAAATCAACGTCCATGAATTCTTTTGGAACCCCGATATGCATGCCCTTGATATCCTTCCCGATTTTTGAAGTAAAGTCTGGAACTTCCCGTGGAGAAGTTGTAAAGTCATGCTTATCTTGACCGGCAATTGCGTTTAACATCAACGCGTTGTCCTTAACATTCCGGGTCATTGGGCCGATTTGGTCAAGACTTGATGAAAAGGCAATTAAGCCGTACCGTGATACCCGACCATATGTTGGTTTAAAGCCGACAACCCCGTTAAATGCAGCTGGTTGCCGGATTGAACCACCGGTATCAGAACCTAAAGCAGCAATCAATTCACCTGAAGCAACGGCTGCAGCTGGACCACCTGAAGAACCGCCAGGAACTTTTGTTTGATCCCACGCATTTTTGGTTTTCTTAAAAGCTGAAGTTTCAGTTGAACTTCCCATCGCAAATTCATCAAGGTTCAACTTTCCGGCAACAACCATTCCGGCATTTTCAAGCCGTTCAACCGCCGTTGCAGTGTAAATCGGGTTAAAGTTTTCAAGCATCTTGCTGGCTGCGGTCGTTGTTAATCCCTTGGTTACCATGTTATCCTTGATTCCAACCGGGATCCCGTCTAAAACATTGTCCGCGTTGATTCCCCGTTGGTCAATTGCGGCTGCTTGCTTTAATGCTTCATCCTTGTTCATTGTAAGGAACGCGTCGATTTGCGGTTCCCGTTTAGCAATTCCATCAAATGTTGCTTGCATTAATTCGCTTGCACTCAATTCCTTGTTAACTAACATTTGGTGCAAACTTGTTAAATCATTCTTCAAGTAGTCCATTATTCGTTATCCTCCCCTTCATCAATAATTGCGGGAACTTTGATAAACCCGTTTTCGTGTTCAGGGACATTCTTCATTAATTCATTCCGGTCAACACCTTTTTCAGCAACATCTTCACGCATAATGTTAACTGCGTCTGTAACATTGATTGTTGGCTTAATCCCATCTGTGTTGATCTTACTTAACTGGTGCGACATGTTCATGATGTCTTCTAATTGCTTGGTAAACTTTTCAAGTTCTTGATCAGTAAATTCAAGCTTTGATAAGGAAGCAATTTTTTTAACGTCATCCTTTGTGATTTCCATCATTTTTCCTTCTTTCTAACCTTAAATCATTACTTTTATTTTAGCATATGAAAAAATCTAAATTAGTTTCCGGTGAGAATGTGGCTTTCAAATTTCCCTTCGCCTGCGTTCCGTGAAAGGAATGCTTGGGTCTTACCATCAGATCCTAAAATTTGAATATCGATTGGAATCTTGTTTGGCAAGTAACTTTGGGCAGCCTGAGCAACGTATTGTGTAAAGCTGATAATTTCAGTTTCACTATAGAACTGCGTTGTAATATTCACGTTCATTCCCTTAAGGGTATTGCCGTCATATTGAGCTTGAGCCGTTACCCCTGCAAGGTTCGGGAAGAAGTTTTGAATCTTATCCTTAAAGTTTTCAAAACTGTGTTCATCGTTACTGTTTGGAACTGAATTGGTTGATGTTGCCGGGAAGACCACGTTCTTAATATCAAGGTTCTTCCAGTCGCCAAGTTGCGTTCCGCTGTTGCTTACTGCATATGCATAGAACGATCCGCCGACCAAACTATCATTCGGGGCCTGTTCAAACATTGCGATCACGATTGGAATGTTATTTGGAACCCCGTCAATTTTCCGGACCCGTTCCAAAACCTTTTGGGCGTCTGCCTTCCCTTGCGCAACCATCTTATCGTGCGGAATTGATTGCGTAAAAGTTGGTCCATACTGTTGTTTTTGGTAATAATCCTTTTGGTTCATTCCGATTCCGATCGTCATTCCGGCCAACGTCAACTTACCATTGTTATTCTTCATGTAATCTTGTTCGCCGATTTGTTGAACATACATTGGATTCCGGTTCGAACCGTTGCCGTTATCAACCGGGTTCAAGCCATCTGGATTATCCTTCGATTGCCGGCCTAACCATTTTTCAACCGTTGACGTGGATAAGTATTGCCCTTCTTGGAAAATATAACTTTGAGTTGAAAAGAACTTCTTTGAAATATCTGTCATTCCAATATCAAAGTTTTTCAAATTCAACATGTTGTTGGCATCCTGTTGTACGCCAACTCCGCGCGACTTGCTTACCCGGTACCGGCCGTTTTCAATTACGCCACGATACTGGTCGCTATCCGCATCACCTGTAATTTGAAATTTATCTGTCTTCTTTGTCGTTGTCGTATCATTACTGCCCGAAGACGAGCTGTTATTTGATTTGCCGCATCCTACAAGGAGTAAAGCAGCTAAGCAAATTCCGACAAAGGCTCCTGCTTTTCGTTTCAATCTTCTGCCTCCATTTGTTCCATAAAGGTTGCTTCATTGATAATTTTAACATTTAATTGCTGTGCTTTGGCAAGTTTACTTCCAGCATCGTGCCCCGCGATCAGTAAATCCGTTTTCCCGGAAACACTGCCGGTCACTTTTGCTCCATGCGCTTCAAGCCATTTCTTCGCATCTGCCCGTTTCAAATGATCTAACGTTCCTGTCAAAACGACCCGGAGCCCATTAAACGGACTTTCTGCAGCCGCCGCAGCCTGTTCTTCTTCAGATTGGCCCAGAAATTCCATATTGACTCCCGCTTGAACAAGTTCTTCAAGCAACTCATCAACTTGCGGGTTCTGGAAATATGTAACCACGCTTTCCGCAATGGTCTGCCCCACCGTTTTGATTGCTGCGATTTCATCGACCGTTGCCTTTTTAACCGCATCCATCGTCTTAAAATGCCGGGCAATCAGACGGGCCGCTTTCGCTCCGACGTGCCGAATTCCTAACCCAAATAACAACCGTTCTAACGAATTGTGCCGGCTGTTATCGATGGCCGTCAGTAAATTATTGGCTGACTTATCCTTAAATTTATCAAGTTGCAGCAATTCTTCGAAGTTAAGTTGATATAGATCGGCCACATCCTGAACCATTTTTCGTTCATACAACTGGGCAATGATTTTGGTTCCCAGTCCTCGAATATCCATTGCGTTTCGGGAAGCAAAGTGGGTCAAGCTTTCCTTCACCAACGCTGGACACTTCGGATTAATACACCGTAATGCCACTTCATCATCGAGATGAACAAGTGGTGCATGACATTCCGGACATTCGGTTGGAATCGAATATGGTTGCGAATCTGCCGGCCGTTTTTTCAAAACAACGGTTGCCACTTCTGGAATAATATCTCCGGCTTTAAACAACTTCACGGTATCGCCGATGCGAATATCCTTTTCTTTAATGTAATCCGGATTATGAAGGGAAGCCCGACTGACCGTTGTTCCGGCTAATTGAACCGGATCCATCACGGCCGTTGGGGTAACAACTCCCGTTCGGCCGACCGTCCATTCGATCTGGTGAACGACGGTTTCCTGCTCATCCGGTGGGAATTTATACGCGATTGCCCACCGTGGAACCTTCACGGTATTGCCCACTTCTTCATGCACCTTAAACGGATTTGCTTTAATTACGATGCCGTCAATATCATACGGCAACGATGCCCGCTTTTGCTGATACTCATCAATGTAGGCCCGAATCTCATCCATATTATGCGCAACTTGATAGTCAGGGTTCACCTTAAAGCCCCACGAGCGCATCTTTTCAAGGGCTTCGCTTTGCGTCGTAACGCCAAATTTTTCTGGTTCCATCAAATAATAAATAAACGTGCTTAATTTTCGCTCAGCGGTAATCCGGCTATCAAGCTGCCGTAATGATCCGGCAGCCGCATTCCGGGCATTGGCGAAAATCTGTTTTCCCTGTTCTTCTTGCCGCTGATTAAGTTCAACAAATGATGCTTTCGGCATGTAACATTCGCCCCGAACTTCAACGTCAACGGGCTCGGACAATTCAAGCGGGATTGCATTGATTGTCTTCAAATTTTGAGTAATGTCTTCGCCGATTTGCCCATTTCCCCGGGTCGATCCTTGAACAAATTTACCATTCCGGTAGACAAGGGAGATCGCTAACCCATCGATCTTTAATTCACAATTGTAATCAATTTGCTGATCAACCGTTTGATCAAGGTTAACAACAAAATCCGCGAGTTCTTCCTTTGAAAAAACATCGCCTAACGAAAGCATCGGAATTTCATGTCCAATCTTTTCAAATCCTGTTAAAACTTGGCCTCCGACCCGCTGCGTTGGCGAGTCCGGGGTGATCATTTCCGGATGAGCCTTTTCCAATTTCACTAACTCCTGGTATTTCTGATCGTAAACATCATCCGGAACACTCGGCTTATCAAGTGAATAATATTCACGGGACCACGTATTCAATTGTGACCGCAACTCATCAAATTGCTGCTGAAGTTTTTCGTTTGCCACCAACTTCACCCTCTTTATTTCTTCGTAATCGGTGCAAAGGCTGCTAATAAGCGCTTAATTCCTTGATCCTTAAATGCAATATCAAGTTCCATGTCTTCACCGCTGCCGGTCACCTTTACAACCGTCCCTTCACCCCAAGCCTTATGTTGAACCTTATCGCCAACCTTCCAGCTCTTTTTATCTGCGCCGGTTCCTTGAGGCCGGTCAACCGTTCCTGCTGGCTTCCGGTAAACCGGTGTCTTCCGGGCAAATGGTGCATTCGTGCGCCGGACTGCTGAATTTCCGGAACTAATATAATTTGTCCCTTCATTTTCAGAATGCAGCAAATTATCACCAATTTCGGTAATAAAGCGTGAAGCAGCATTGATCTGCCGTTTTCCGTATAGCATCCGTGATAAAGCATTCGTGATGTATAACTCTTGCTGGGCCCGCGTAATTCCAACGTACGCAAGCCGACGTTCTTCTTCTAATTCATCTTCATCTATTTGGGCTCGTGAAAGCGGGAAGATTCCCTCTTCCATTCCCATTAAGAAAACGACCGGGAATTCAAGTCCCTTGGCTGCATGCAACGTCATTAACGTCACTTCGTTTGAATCATCAACGTCGTCCTGATCAGATACCAAAGCTAAATCGGCAAGGAAATCTGCAAACGGATCACTTTCCTCGTCTTCAGGTTGCCATTGGGCATCAAACTGTTTCGTAACCGTTAAGAATTCATCCAAGTTTTCAAGCCGGCTTTGATTTTCAAGCGACTTGGTCTTTTCTAATTCTGCTCGGTAACCAGTCATTTCAAGAATATCTTCCGTCAATTCCGTAACGTTTTCTTTTTCTTCAAGATCATGCAATTTGCGAATAAGGTGGGCGAACTTTTGAAGCTCATTCACCGCTTTACCCTTAATTTCAGTCAACGCCACGTTTTCGGCAGCTTCTTCAAGTGAAATTCCATGAAAATCAGCAAAATCTTGAAGTTTTTGCATGCTGGTTGCCCCAATTCCCCGTTTCGGCGAATTAACGACCCGTTCAAAACTCAATGAGTCTTGTGGATTCGTTGCCAGCCGTAAATATGCTAAAACATCAAGAATTTCTTTCCGTTCGTAGAATTTATGGGCACCAACTAACTTGTAAGGAATGTTAGCTTTCACAAATGTTTCTTCGATTTTCCGTGATTGCGCGTTTGTCCGGTATAAAATCGCAAAATCACGGTATTGCCGCCCTTTTTGCTGCATCTGTTCTTTAATCGCCTTAACCACAAAATAGGCTTCATCGCTATCGGTATTGCCCCGGTAATAATGAATCTTTTCGCCCTGCGCATTTTCCGTCCACAATGTTTTCGCTTTCCGGTTAACGTTATTTTCAATTACCTTATTTGCTGCTTCCAAAATGGTTTTCGTTGACCGGTAATTTTGTTCCAGCTTAATAACCGTTGCGTCCGGGTAATCCTTTTCAAAGTTCAAAATGTTTTCCATGTTGGCACCGCGCCAACCGTAAATACTCTGGTCGGCATCCCCAACAACGCATAGATTACGGTTAGCCTTAGCTAACATGTTAACTAATTCATACTGGGCTTCATTTGTATCCTGATATTCATCAACGTGAATGTACTTGAATTTCCGTTGATAAAATTCAAGAACCGCTGGGGCTTCCTTAAACAGGTCGATCGTCTTCATAATCAAATCATCAAAGTCCATCGCTTGATCCTGTTGCAACCGGTCTTGGTATTCAACATATGCCTTTGCCACAAGGTCTTCGAACATTCCGCTTGCTTGTTCTTGGTACTGTTCTGGAGTCAATAAATCGTTTTTGGCGTTTGAAATGGCGCTTAAAATTGCCCGCGGATTATACTTTTTCGGATCAATGTTTAAATCTGCCATAATATGCTTCATCAGCGTCCGTTGCTCGCTTGAGCTGGCAATCGTGAAGCCGCGATTATAACCGATTTTTTCACCATCGCGCCGTAAAATCCGAACACAAAGGGCATGGAACGTTGATACCCAAATTTCTTCCGCACCTTCACCAATCAATTTATCGATCCGTTCCCGCATTTCACGGGCCGCTTTATTAGTAAAGGTAATCGCAAGGATGTTCCAGGGATTAATGCCCTTTTCTTCGATCAAGTAGGCCACCCGGTGAGTCAATACCCGGGTCTTCCCGCTTCCTGCGCCGGCCATTACCAGCAACGGTCCTTCCGTTGTTTGAACGGCTTCTGCTTGTTTATCGTTCATCTTTGCTAATAAATCCATCACAGCCAATTCATTTCCTCCTATGCAAGCTACAATCAAATTTTATTATATCAAAATCAGGCTTACTTTTTAAGGTAAAAAAGACAAAGAGACTGGCATCTAAAGCAATCGGTTTCGCCAATTTGCTTTAGATGTTCAGCCTCTTTAATTTACTTAAAATCCTAAATTTTGTTATCCCAGATTCCAGTTGATTCAACCTGTTCGCGCACAGTTTCAATTGTCGGCCCCAATGCCAACAGATACCCTTCCGTATCATGAACCCGCATCGAAAGCGGATAACGGAAGAAGTTGTAGTACCAGTTATCTTTAAGAACCCACTGTGTTCGTAAATCATCTTGGTCATGACTTTCAATCGTGATTGCCACTGTCGGTTCCATCAATTCGGTCTTCACAAGCGGCATTTGAGCTAAAGCACGCAAATGCTGTTCAAACATCGTAACGTTCGTTGCTTTATCAAACACATAACCGCTCGCATGCAGCCCCGGAACGACCCGCTTAACGTAAATTGCACCACTTTCAGTCAGGAAGAAGGCAATTTCCATCGTGCCGACATAGTTTAAATTCTTCGCAATCTTATCAGCTAACCGGCGGACTTCTGCTTCAACGTCATTACTGATCATTGCTGGAACCAGCGATTCATGAAGAACATGATCATGATAAATATTTTCAATTACCGGGAAGAAGTTGACCGTTCCCTTCGCATCCTTGGTCAAAACCACTGATAATTCCTTGGTGTATGGAATCCACGATTCAAGGATGTACGTTCCCATGTCGATAATATCCGCACACTTAGCAATGTCTGATTGCTTGCGAATGATTTGTTGATGAGCCTTTCCAAGCCCCTTTTGAATTGGCTTTAAGACACATGGATAACCAATTGACGTTACGGCTTGGTAAACATCATCAAGGTTAACGATCGTCGCATATGGAGCGATGTTAACATTCAATTGTTCAAAGAAAGCCCGTTCAAGCAACCGGTCTTGCATGTATTCCAACGCATCGGTCCCCTGCGGAACTGATGTATATTGGGCAATGTACTTAATCACTTCTGAATTGACATGTTCTGATTCATACGTCACAACATCGCACCGTTGAGCAAAACTTTGAAGCTTTAATTTATCGTTCATTTTGCCAACGATTCGAACATCGGCTTCTGCCAAAGTCGGACTTTCTTCATATCGGCTGTATGCCACAACCTTATATCCCATTTTTTTGGCAGCCCGCGCTAACATAATTCCGTTTGGACTATCACCAATGATTCCCAATGTACTTCCAGGAAAAAGCGTTTTTGTCATTTTCCTCACTACTCTCCATTCAAACCTATATAATTTCGATTTCCAATTATTAGTTTATCAATAACTAATCATATCATTTTTAATGATACCATAATTGCAACTTTGAATATTATAAATTTCCTTTAGATTTTAACCATTATCGTACTGATATAACTTATATTTTTGAATAATTGCGATCAGCTTTTGGGCATAGTTGGGGTCAGTTGCATACCCGTTCGCCTGCAAAGCTTCCGCGGCACTTTCGTAATTCGGTGCATTCACGACTTGCTCATAGTGATTTTGATCACCTTCAAGCCCACCAACCAGCAACTTAGTATGTGCCGCAATCGAAGCCGCCCACGATGGATAAACCGCAAAGCTGGCTTTGACCGTGATCCATTGGCCATTTACATACTCTTTAGTCGTCATCATCGCGCTGTTCGTCCCGGTTCCTTTGACCCCAAAAAGATTATTATACTTTTGCGAAAGTTCGCTTTGACCCCAATCTGATTCTAATGCGGCTTGCGCAATCGTAATGCTTGCAAGCACATGACTTTGGCGTTGTTCGCTTTCCGCAATTGGCGCAACCTTTTGAATAAAGTTCAGTTTGACCTGTTCGCTTTGGGGAATTGCTGCCTGACTTTGCCGAATTTCGCGTCCGCCCCACCGAATAGCTTGAATTGACATCATCAATCCAAGGATAACGATCAAAACGACGTCGGTGATTTTTAAATGCCGTTGTCTTAAAAAACGGTTTAATTTTCTCTTCATTTTTTCAACCCTCAAGCATGCTTCTTCAAAACCTTTAATAACGCGGTGGCAATTAACGGAACTGTTACCGCTGCTAACAGCATTTCCGGAATTCCGTTCGTTCCCACTACCCCCAACAAATATGGAAGCAGTTGACGAACATCGACCGCATACAATCGCGGTGCCTGATCATGATAAAAAAGATAAATCTGGCCAAGAACCAGCAAGGTATTGGTCATACTTCCTGCCATGGCCGCAATCACCATTGACTTCCGCTCTGAGACATGTTTTTTCATCCATAAGAAACCATAACCGGCAACCGCCCCGACTAAAATTCGCGGAAGGACGGAAATCAACGGATTCGTAAAGCAAATAACTGCCAGCGGACTTGTCGGCCAAATAAACGCCCGGATAAAGGTGATCATTCCCCAAATTCCGCCAACGATCATTCCTTGAACGGGGCCTAAAACAATTGCTGCAACAATTACCGTAATATGGATCAGCGTAATACTTAACGGTCCGATTGGAATGTTTCCCAAAACTGGAACCAAATTTTGGACGATCACGATCGTTCCAAAAAGCGCTAATAATGTATTTCGCCGTAATTTTTGACGCGGATCAAGCACGCGATCACTCCCTGATAATTATTACCGCTGATTATAACTTAAAAGAAAAAGCCGTGCAATTGCACAGCCTTTTCAAACTCTTTCTCATCTTAAACCCGTAATAAACTAGATAAATTGTAAGATTCCCATCAATACTGGAACAACCACAATGAATAATACCGTACTCATAACAACGACGTTTGTTGCGTATTCAACATCGCCGTGGGCTTCGCCAGCCAATACCGGCAATACGGCTAACATTGGTGTTGCTGATTGAACGATCAATGTTTGTTGCATCAAGCGTGGTAAATCAAAGTGAAGAATTGGTGCTCCGAACTTGATCAAAAGAATCAATACAAGTGGTGATAATACGAACCGGCCAAGTAAGGCAATGATCGAATCACGGTCAAACTTGAAGTTCTTTAAACCGGCATCGCATAAAACAACCCCGATGTAAATCAATGATAATGGGGTTACCAAGTTACCTACATAACCAAGTGTTTGGAACAAGAAGTCCGGCTTGCTGCTTGGTAAACCAAGGAGTAACCAGATAATAGCAACAACGAATCCAACAAGCGGCATTGGTAACAGTTTTTGCAAACTGATCTTGTGTTTCTTCTTACTGTCTTTATCAGCCGTTGGATCATCATTGTAGATCAAGAAGACCCCGAAGGCCCATGTTGAAACCGTATTGATTACGTAGTAGATCAAAAAGTCAGCCATTGACTTTGTTCCGAATAAAGCCATGTTTAATGGCATTCCGATAAAGATCGTGTTGGCGTTGACGATCGCGTTCATCATGATTCCGCGCCGGCCTGGACGAACCTTTAAGACCTTAACAACGAGCCATGCGATCAAGTATCCAATAATTACACCTAAAGCTGGGAAAATCAATCCCTTTCCCAAGCCTACTAAACTTGACCGGGTCAAGTGTTTTTGAACAGATACGAAAATTGAAGCTGGCAAAGCGATCTTCGTAATTAAGCCAGAAATACTCTTTGCGAAATCATCGCCAAACCATCTAAATTTCCGAAGTAAAAATCCAAGTGCCATAATCAAAACGATTACGACAATACTTGATACTGAAGTTAAAAATACAGACATCCCTCTTACGCTCCTCTATAAATTCGCTTACTTATCTTTTTATTAATATTTTGGTTCCCACTTCATATCAGCAACTGCCTTGTGAGCATCTGATACGCCAGCAATTCCTTGATCAATTGCACTTTGAGCAACTGTTTCAGCAACTGTTTGAGTGAATTCTGTCAACTTAGCAACTGGTGGCAATACGGCAGCCCCTGGTTGGCTTGCGTCAACAATTCCACCTAATGCGTGGGCAGCAGCGGCAAGCATCTTTTCGTTCACAATCTTTGCCTTAGCAGCGATTGAACCGAAACCAACTCCTGGGTATACCAAAGCGTTGTTTGCTTGACCGATCGTGTATGTGACACCGTCGTATTCAACAGGATCTGAAGGAATTCCGGTTGCAACTAATGCCCGGCCGTCTGTCCACTTGATCAAGTCTTCAGCCTTAGCTTCCAATAACTTCGTTGGGTTTGAAATTGGGAAGATGATTGGCCGTTCTGTGTGAGCAGCCATTTCCTTAACAATTGATTCAGTGAAGGCACCCGGTTGTTTTGAAGTTCCGATCATAACGGTTGGGTGAACAGCCTTTACAATGGCTTCAAGGTTTGTTAATTCGTCAGCATTATCAAATTCACTGCGTTGACGAACAAATGGCTTTTGAGCTTGAGTCAAGCCTTCTGTGTCTTCGAATAATAATCCTTGCTTGTCAACCAAGTAGAAGTGCTTCTTTGCTTCTTCTTCGCTCATTCCGTTGCGAACTAATTCGTCGCACATCATTTGGACAATTCCGCATCCGGCAGTTCCGGCACCAAACGTCAAGAATGTTTGATCTTCAAGTTTTTCCTTTGAAATGTTCAAAGCACCAAGAACACCTGCTAAGCAGATAATTCCGGTTCCTTGAATATCATCGTTAAATACCGGAATTTCATTTTGATACTTTTGTAAGATAACGTCAGCGTTTGAACGGCCAAAATCTTCAAAATGGATCAAAACGTCTGGGAATAACTTCCGAGCTGATTCAACAAACTTGTCAACCATTTCATAGTACTTGTCACCGTAGATCCGCTTGTGGTGGTTACCTAAGTACAATGGGTCGTTTAATAATTCTTCATTATCTGTACCGGCATCTAATGAAACTGGCAATACATTGCGGGGGTCAATTCCTGAAGCAGCTGTGTAAACCATTAATTTACCAATTGAAATATCTGCGCCTTGAGTACCCCAGTCGCCGATTCCAAGAATTGCTTCAGCATCTGAAACAACGATCAACTTGATGTCGCGGCCTTCTGCAGCGTTCTTCAATGTGTCTTCAATATCATCTTGAGCATCGATTGAAATAAATGCAGCGTCTTGTGGTTGAACAAAGACGTGGCTGTAATTTTCAATTGAGTCTGCGATTACCGGATCATAAACGATTGGCATGAATTCAACCAAGTGCTTGCTCATCAAGTAGTAGAACAATGTCCGGTTTGTGTTGAAGATTTCCATTAAGAACTTCCGCTTTTCAAAGTTGTTTGGCTTTGATTGGTAGTGTTCGTACGTTTGCTTTGCTTGGTCTTCAATTGATTGAACACCGATTGGCAACATTCCGACCAAACCATATTCTTTCCGTTCTTCGTTTGTAAATGCAGTTCCTTTATTTAAGAAAGGATCTCTTAAAACGTCAATTCCACGTTTCATATCTTAACGCCTCTTCTTTTCCTTTAATGTTTACTCCTGCATTTTAGTTTTTCTTAATATTCATAGTCAAATTCATGTGCTATTATAAATAGTATTTATATGAAAAATTAAATCATTGATAAATCAGGTGATTAGCATGAACATCAAAGATATTGAATATTTTAATGAATTGATGACGACTAAAAATTTTTCAATTGTTGCCCAAAATTTTAATGTCAGTCAGCCAACGATTACGATGGCCATCAAACGCTTAGAAGAAGAATTCAACACAAAGTTCTTTATCCGCAACAAATCGCATAAGGAATTGATCGTAACTGATTCCGGAAAACAATTCTATGAACATAGTAAACACATTATGCAAGAGCTGAAAGTCGCTTCCAAAGAAATTCGCGACGCTGACGAACAAAAAATCATTTTCGGCCTTCCGCCAATTATCGGAACATATTATTTTCCGCCGATTACGCCTGAGCTGCTTCGCAACGGTCTGCTTGATGACCTTACGATCGTCAGTCGCGGATCAAGTTTCTGCCGAAAAATGCTTTTAAACGGTGACCTTGATATTGCGCTGCTTGGATCAAACTATCCGTTAAAGGAACCGAATTTAATTACCGAAACCTTCGCCCGTTCCCCATATAAAATCATCGTTGGGGACGACCACCCATGGGCCAACCGGCAATCCGTCAGCATTGAAGAACTTCGTGGTCAACGCTTTATTTCGCAAAATGAAAGTTTCGTCCAGCACCGGGCATTAAAAAAAATGGCCCGGCTTGGCCATTTTCGATTAAACATTGTTTGTCAAACAGATAACGTTAACATTTTAAAAGCCCTTGTTGCCGAAAATATCGGCATTAGTCTCCAAACGGCCATTTCCATTAATCCCGATGATCATTTACATGCGATCGATATTGAGGCTGAAGATTTCCCAATCTTTAACATGTCAATCGCCTACCATGCGCGGCACTACTTAACCGATAAACAGCAACAGCTTTTAGACATTTTGCGAAAATCAATTTAATCCTTACTTGATTGAATTCCTGCTTGGCGGCCAAAAACAATTGTTTCAGCAATCGAATTCCCGCCGACCCGGTTGTTTCCATGCAATCCGCCGGCAACTTCGCCAGCTGCAAATAATCCGGGAATAACATTGCCGTTTTCATCTAAAACGCGGGTTTCCTTATCAATATGGATTCCACCCATTGTATAATGAACGGCCGGAGCAACATGAATTGCATAAAACGGGGCCGCATCAAGCGTGCGCATTCCTGTATGACGTCCAAACTGGGCGTCTTTTTGATTTTCAACCGCAGCATTCCATTCAGTGATCGTTTCATCAAATTGATGCGGATCAACGTTGATTTGATCAGCCAGTTCAGCTAACGTATCGGCTTGTTCAACCAATCCGACACTTTGATAGAACCCGAGGGCTTTGACCCGTTGAAAAACCTTTTGATCTAAAATCAGGTACGCATGTCCGGTTGGTTGAGCAATAATTGCGTTTGAAACCTTTTTCCGGGTATCAAGTTCATTAACAAACCGCTTGCCGGCATTGTTTACTAAAATTGCGCCTTCACCGCGGACCGTTTCCCCAATCAAGTACGTGTGCGGGTTATCTTGCTGAACGGTTGGATGAATCTGAACTAAATTAAGCTGAACCAACTGCGCTCCAAGGTTCTGGGCTAATTTTAAGCCGTCTCCCGTTGCCCCATCTTGATTCGTTGTCTTAAAGTTAGCGTATTGCGGCGCATACCGCTTGATCAATTCTTTGGAAGCCCCGAATCCCCCGGTGGCGAGAATCACTTTGCGGCATTCAAGGTGAATTTGAGCTCCATTTTGAATAACCGTTAATTGAAATCCCGTTGCGGTTCGTTGTAAATCCGTAACCTTACAATCCGTCCGAATTTCGATTCCAGCATTTTCAACCGCAGCGGCGAGTTTCTTTACAAGATAAGCCCCAATCGGTGAAGTATCCGTTGGCCGGTGAGTTCGGGCTAAACTCATTCCCCCAAGCGTTGTCAGGTCTCCCAGATCGACATCATACTGTTTAAGCCATTCGATCGCCCCATTCGTATGGGTTGTAAAGTATTGCAACAATTGAGGGTCATTCATTTTACCGCCCGCCTGGAACGTTTCATTATAGAACTGTTCTGAACTATCAATGATCCCATTTTTAAGTTGTAAATCAGTTTCGGCGGCATTCATTCCCGAAGATGCGCGCATTGAATTGCCGCCAATTCGCGGCATTTTTTCTAAAATCATTACTTCTTTACCAATTTCGTGAGCTTGCAATGCCGCGGTCAATCCGGCACACCCAGCACCAATCACGATCGTTTCAACCTGATTTTTCATTTCAATTCCTCCTTAAAATACAACAAAACGGCAATAGAACTGACGTCGCCGCCAGCTCCATTGCCGTTATTTTAATTTTCATTATTTTCGTCGATCACATCAAGTGCCCGTTCAAGCACCCGTTTGAAAATTGCCAAGTCTGAAGGTGAAACCTTCTTTTCAAGGCCATCTTGCAGCCGTTGCCAAAATTCAGTATTATTATCCATCATTTCGACGTACTTCTTTGTAACTGTAAGGTGATATACCCGCCGATCTTGCTGATCAACTTTCTTTTCAATCAAACCAAGCCGCATTAACTTCTTAATGTGGTAATTTGTATTGGGAGTTGATTGATTTAACATCTTTGAAACCGCGCCAATCGTTGTGTTATTGGCTTGATTGATGGCTTCAAGGTAGTACATATCAATTGCGCCCAACTTTTCAAACTCTTTGTATTGGTTTAAGTGATTGTGAAGTTGAACCTTTTGCAACAGATCGATCATTGTCTTTTGCATTGATAACATAATTTAACACTTCCCACCTATTCTTATTCTCTCTTAAGTAACCATTATACGTCGGGGCCTAACCCTTTGTAAATAAACAAAATGATTGCCGAGACTGGACAGCCACTTAAAAAATCTTTGAAACGTTTTAACAAAAAATCTGGTAACGATCAGTTTCAGGAACCGCTAACCCTAACCCTTAACGGTTGCATCTGCTTATCGTTAAATAATATTTCGCTTCCTTTCACTTATTCCTTCCACTGGGAACATGATAAACAATTACACTCCAATTTAGTTGGTGCATTCCTTAACTTCATTCTTAGTGTTTCCTGCAAACGCAAAATATCATCCTGCGTCAGCGGAACCTCCTTAATCACTTCATCAAGGGTCCTACCCACGTGCATCTGACAGATTTTCCCCACAGAATCCATCAATTGATGTTCGATTGTCTCCTGCTCAGGGACATTCGGATAATACGTGAATGCTCGTCCATTCTTTTCAATCCGGACAATCTTTTTATCTGCAAGCCGGCGCAGCAAAGTTTTAACGGTTGCTGGTTTCCACTGAAACTTCGCAGAAAGCAATTCGGTCAACTGACGACTGGTTGCACTTTTCAGCGTCCATAACAGCCGCATAATTTCCCATTCAGCATTACTAATTTCAACTTTTGCTGGCATGCTTAACTACCCTTCTTTGTCCTAGCTTTTTTACCTTAAATTTTACAATATAAGTCAATAGTTTGTAAACGATAACGTTTGCCAATTTTAAAGAGTCTTAAGGTTTAAAATCAACCAAAATTGATCTAACATGGTATAATATAAATGTAATCGTTAACAACATTTTTGGGAGGGATTAATATGATCAAAAGCAAAGCTGTAATGATCGGTGCTGGAATTGCCAACATGGCTGCAGCAGTCTACTTAATTCAAGAAGGCCACTGGAACCCAGAAAACATTACGTTCTACGCACTCGATAAACACGGTTCAAATGACGGCTCAACTGCATCAGAAGCCGCAACTGAATATTGGAATAAAAACCATCCAATGGAAAACACGAAAGGATTTATTGCGCGGGGCGGCCGGATGTTAAACTACCGGACATACGTCGACTTGATGGATCTGCTTGACCGGATTCCATCAGTTACAGAACCCGGGATGACTGCTGCTGAAGATACCCGTGATTTTGATGCCAAACACCGGACATACGATGTTGCCCGGCTTCTTCAAGGCGGAAAAGGGATTGTCGATGGTCACAAACTAGGCTTAAACAACACTGACCGGTTATTATTAACCAAATTGATCTTAATGCGCGACGATGAAGAAACAAAACTCGATAACGTTTCAATTGCGGAATACTTCAAGGATGATCCGCATATGTTCCAAACGAATTTCTGGTACATGTGGGAAACAACCTTTGCATTCCGCACCCAATCATCTGCTCAAGAATTACGGCGCTATATGCACCAAATGATCTACGAATTTACTCAAATCGAACACTTAGTCGGGGTCAACCGGACACGTTACAACCAATTTGAAAGTATCATGCTTCCATTGATCAAATACCTTGAAGGTGCAGGATGCAAATTCGTAATGAACCGGCGGGTAACTGCCTTTGAATTTAAAGACACGAAGATGCAAGATGAAATCACGGTTACCGGATTAAAGATGTTAAATACTGACAGCGGCCTTGAAGAACACGTTGCCATTGATGATGAAACGGCCGTCTTCTTTACCAACGGTTCAATTACTGATTCCGCAACGTTGGGCGACTACAATACGCCTGCCCCTGAAAACCCAGACTATGGTGCCGCTTCATCGCTTTGGAAACAAGCAACGGAACACTTCTATAACCTTGGTAATCCAGATAAATTCTTTGCTGACCGGGATGCATCCGAATGGGTAAGCTTCACGTTAACAACTAAAGACCACACGTTGATCAATGAAATTACCCGGATCACGAACCAGGTTCCTGGAAATGCGCTGAATTCATTTATTTCAACCGAACCGATCACTCCGTTAGGTCAAAAAGACGTTAACATGTCGATTGTTGTTCACCACCAACCGCACTTCACGACGCAAAAGCCAAACGAAACGGTTATTTGGGGTTACTTCTTATACCCACGGCGCGAAGGTGAATTTGTTCACAAGCAATACATCAAGATGACCGGGAAAGAAATGCTTGAAGAATTGCTTGGTCAACTTTCAAAGGTTGATCCTGGTCCAACAAACATTATGAAGAAGAAGGATCAAATTCTTGAAAGCGTCATTAATTGTATCCCGGTATACATGCCATACGCTTCTGCCCTCTTTAACAACCGGGCAAAAGCTGACCGACCAAAGGTAATTCCGGACTTTTCAACAAACTTGGCATTCACCGGTGAATTTGTTGAACAACCATATCAAATGATCTTCACTGAAGAAAGTGCCGTTCGGTCTGGTGAAATTGCCGCCTTCCACTTTGCTGGTGTTCCAGACTCGAAACTGGTTAAGACTCCGCGGTATGACCATGATCCGGTAACCTTGATGAAGGCTGCAAAGCGAATGTTTGATTAATTGAGAAGGTGTGACAAAACGCTAAAAACGAGCGTGATGGAAGCAGAAAAGCGAACGAATCGCGCGGAGGTTTGCGCCCTTCACTAGCTTCGCGTCGCAGCTCGTTTGTTTTGGAACCCGATTATACAAATCTTGTAAATAGGCTGTGGCTCACAGGTCACAGCCTATTTTTTACTTTTTTATTAAGTCCAATCATTCCCCTCGCTTTTTACTGTCAATTCAGGTAAACTGTCATTACTTAAAGTGCGAAAGGATCTTTATGAACACAACAATTATTGATTTCATTAGTAATTACGGCTATTTGGCCGTCGCAATTTTAATTGCCGTTGAAAATATTTTTCCGCCGATTCCATCTGAAATTATTCTAACTTTCAGTGGGTTCTTATCAATTTCAGCCCATTTAAATCTTGGCGGCCTGATCATTGCATCAACAATCGGAGCGTTAGTAGGCGCAATCGTCCTTTACCTTTTAGGCAAGCTGATCTCGTTTGAAAAACTCGAACGGTTGATCACCGGTAAATGGGGGAAAATTCTTCATTTTAAAATGGAACACCTTGAGAAAGCCCAACGGTTCTTCGAACGTCATGGCAGTTCCACTGCTTTTTGGGGCAGATTTTTGCCCGTTGTTCGCAGCTTGATCTCTGTTCCCGCTGGAATGGCTGAATTTCCAATTAAACGCTTTTTAATTTTTACCGCCGGCGGTTCGTTGATCTGGAACGCCGTTTTGATTGTCGTCGGTCGATTGGCCGGGGCGTCCTGGGAACGTTTCTCCGTTTTAATTGAAAAATACAGTTTTGTCCTTCTCGCCGTTGTAGTTCTGATCGGCGGAAGCGGATATTTGATCTATCGCATAAAAATGAAAAGGAGCACGAAATGACAACATGCGCAAAGAAAACCTGCTGGTTAATTGGAGCCATTTTCTTCTTTATTCTGGGAGTTATTGGAATCATCCTACCAGTTATTCCGCAAATTCCATTTTTGATCATCGCCTTTTTCTGTCTATCAAAAGGCGCGCCGAAAGTTCATCACTGGATTCGGACCCGGAATTTTTATCGGAAATACGTTTTAAAGTTTGAACGTAAATGCACCCAAATAGCGGCGCAGCATCCTTTTTTTACAACGAATTGCGCGCCATTTTCATCATTAATCACTTTAACTTCAACTAAGATTGTGACATCAGTCGCAATCTTTTTGCATTATTTGACCATGATTAATTTGCGAATTATTTTTTACATTACAAGAAAATGACAATTCGTAAAAAACACCGAAATAGTTTTCAAAAATGGTATTATATTCGTTATAATACCTTTTGTTTAATTAATTTAAATATAAGTAATTAATGCAATTATTCTTTTATCCATAAGGAGGAAAACAACTTTGTTAAAGAAATATGGCAAAGAATACTTCTTAGGAGCAATTATTACCTTAGGGATCGTTTATGGCGATATCGGGACATCCCCGTTATATGTTATGAACGCCTTGATTGGTGATCAGGGCGGTGTTTCCCGGGTAACTCCTAACTATATTATTGGCTGTTTGTCATTAATTTTTTGGACATTAATGATCATCACGACGATCAAATACGTTGTGATTGCCATGCGCGCCGATAACCACGGTGAAGGTGGAATTTTTGCCCTTTATGCATTGGTCAAAAAGCGGGCAAAATGGCTGATCATCCCGGCGTTGATCGGTGGGGCGGCAATTCTGGCAGACGGAACATTGACCCCCGCTGTTACGGTCACAACGGCGATCGAAGGGTTAAAAGGATTCAAGTTTGGAAATCTCATTCCGGTCTCGAACCAAAATGACGTTGTCTTCATCACGATTGCCATCTTGCTGGTCCTGTTCCTTGTCCAGCGACTAGGGACCAGCTCGATCGGAAAAACTTTCGGGGTCGTCATGGTCTTTTGGTTCGGCTTTCTGGCCGTTTTCGGGTTTGCCAATATGTGCAAGGACTTAACCGTTTTACGCGCATTGAACCCAATTTACGGCTTGCAAGTCCTTTTCAGTCCGCATAACAAAATGGGAATCTTCATTTTAGGAAGTATTTTCCTGGCAACGACTGGGGCTGAAGCCTTGTATTCTGACATGGGACACGTTGGCCGGCGAAACATCTACATTACCTGGCCATTCGTTTACCTATCATTGATTTTGAACTACTTCGGTCAAGGGGCTTGGATCATTCACCAAATCAAACACCAAACCGTAACGTCAAACATCAATCCGTTTTACGATATGCTTCCGCACTCGGTTTACCTTGTCGGGGTTATCATTGCAACTTTGGCCGCGATTATCGCTTCTCAAGCTTTGATCACCGGGTCATACACCCTAGTTGAAGAAGCAATCGGATTGAAGATCTTACCACGATTAAAGGTTTACCATCCAAACGTGTTGAAGGGTCAGATCTACATCGGAGTTGTTAACTGGATTCTGTGTGTGATCACTTTAAGTGTTGTCTTCTTCTTCAGAACATCTGAACACATGGAAGCCGCTTATGGATTGGCAATCACGTTGACAATGCTGATGACGACGTTCCTGTTATTCGAATACATTCGCGGCCGGTGGTCAACGCCGCTTGCGCTAACGTGTCTGCTGTTCTTTGGCACGATTGAAACGATCTTCTTCATTTCAAGTTTAGTCAAGTTCGTTCATGGTGGTTACGTTACAGCATTAATTACCGCTGTTTTGATCTTCATTATGGTAATTTGGTACTACGGTAATCGTGTTCGGGACGATTTAATGGACGCTACCGAAGAAGTTTGCCTGGACGATTACGTTGATCAATTAGTTGCCCTTTCACAAGACGAAAGTATTCCATTGTACATGAGCAACTTAGTCATGTTAGCCAAGGTTAAACCCAACCATAAAGTTAAACGGGAGATTCTGTATTCAATTTTGGATAAGCAACCTAAACGGGCAAAGGTTTACTGGTTCGTAACTGTCAACACGACCAACGAACCGTATACAAACTACTACACCGTTGATATGATGGGAACCCGGAACGTTGTTAACTTGCAGCTTTACCTTGGATTCAAGTCAAATCACAGTTTGAACCTTTACTTACGGCAAATCGTTAATGACTTGATGGATCAAGGAGTTATCGACGAACAGCCGCAAGAATACACCACTACACCTGGACGGAAGGTCGGCGACTTTGTCTTTGTCTTGATTCGGGAATTACTTTCACCGAACACCAATCTTTCACCCTGGAAACGGTTCTTGATTTCGTCGCGGATCTGGTTACAGAACCATTCAACTAGTCCGGTTCAATGGTTTGGGCTTGAATTTAGTGACGTGAAGGTCGAACGGGTCCCGCTTTACTTAAAGAAGCGCCAGATGCCGTTTGTTAACCAGCAAAAGATCATTAACGCTGAACTTCCAGATGAATCTGAAGAATAATTGTTTAAATGAATAATAAAAAAGCTTGCCAGATGGCAAGCTTTTTTTTGATTGCTAAAATTACGGTTCCTGATAGTTTTGCGCAATTGTATTCCAATTGTCGCTTCCAGGAGCTCCCTGTTGCAAGTACCCTTGAGCGTTGATTCGATACCATCCAATTGTCGGCGTGGATTCCGGATCAGCATGAATACTCTTCATAAATGCACTTTGGTGATTTTCTTGAACCTGAATCTCAACGCATCCATGGTCATCTGTACTTTGACCAAAAATAAATGCATCCTGATCAGCCGGCGTCAATGGCGGTTCATCCGTGTTATTCTTATTCCAATCTGCCATGATATTAGCATAGACCCACTTATTAACTTGTTGGGTCGTCAGGTTCTTTGTATTAACATCCGGCATGGTTTGAATTGCCGTTTGTCTCCCTGAATTGGCACTTGCAGCTGTCGAAGAAGCAGCCGTTGTTGGGGATTTTTTAGCAACTGAAGAAGCCTTTTTCTCCGTCTTAGGCGAAGTTGAAGCCGGCGACTTAGATGAATGCTTCCCCGTCGCCTGCGCAATTCCAAAAAGCACAAGAATTAAAATTAGAATAATTGCAATTACAAGGTAAATCACTTTGCGCTTTCGCTTGCTGCTCTTCTCCTTTGCGGCTTCCCGTGTCATCGGCTGATCTTCATCAGCTGTTAACTTTGCCCCGCATTGTTTGCAAAACTGATTATGCGGTTGATTTTCAAATCCACACTGCGGACATTTTTTCATTGATCCATCCTTCTTTATTTTTTATCTTGAGGTCCAACCCATCCGGCGATATCTTCCGGATGAAAATCATACGTCAATTTCTTTCCGTATGCCGCTTCATACGCTGCTTTCTTTTGCTCATAGTCCTTTTCCATCATCCAGATACTGTTCTCGCGGGCTGATTTATGCGGATCAGGGTAAATTATCGGCAAAATGTGTAACGTCGCTTTGACGCGGTGAATTTGCCCCTTCGCGTTGGGTTCAAAACTTTCAAGGTCATGCAGCTCAACAAAGCATGAGATGATCGGCGCTCCGGCTTGAGCCGCGTAATAATATGTTCCCCGCTTAAACGGTCGCGGTTTCCGGTAATTAAACCACATTTCTTCTTCAGGATAGATCAAAATGTAGTTTCCAGCATCAATCGTTTGTTTGATCAATTTCGGAAAAGTTCGGCCTAAATATTCAATACTGGTATTTAACGGAATGATATCAACGTTGTTTAAAAGAAATCCGACAAGTCCCTTCATTCCAAAATTAGTATCCTGACTAACAATGTACAACCGCTTATGAAGCTTTTCCGTCATTTTACGGATAATTGTATTCTCCAACGGATTAAAGTGATTGCTGGTAATCACCGCGCCCTTATGCGGATCGAGACCCTTAAGGTTTTCCCAGCCGACAATTTCCGTTTTTGTGTTTTCTGCCCAGGTAACTGCCCGGTAAATTGTCCGGGCAACAACATTTTCTGCTTTTCCAAATAAAGTCTTGCGGCGGTCAAAGTACTGACTGATCAGCTCCAACCGCTCCTTATTCGATAACTGCGGATCGTCAACCTCAACCTTTTTATTGAAGTTTCCATCCTTAATATTCTGCTTAATATTCGCGATCACTTGATCCCGATTCGGAAAAATTAACATAACTTAATTCGTTCTCCTTGTGCAATAACCTTTTTAAATGTTCCTTCCGTTGCCGGCAATGCCGCTGCTCGTTCCATCAGCTTATCAAGTTTTTCAACTTCGCCGCGGCGTTGTTCGTCCGTAAAGTTGTCCTTTTCAGCATGGATCTCCTGGGCGTAAGGCGTTGCGTCCGCATATTTCCAGAAATAATTTTCATACATTATATTATCAAAGTGCCATGGTTTATAAAACAAATTATAGTGGACCAATTGGGGAGCTGTCAGTTTTTCAGCATCATACTGATGATCTTTTGGCATTGCATTCCACGTTTCATCAAGATATAAAATGCGGTCGCGACACATCATATTCAAGTAATCCTGATCGGGTGCAATGCAGGCAAAGTAGTGCTTATTCATTACATTGAGAAAGTGTTCCGTAAAATGTTCTTCACGAAGGGCTTTCATATTGATCAGCAGCACCCCCGAATTAATATACGTCTTATATGGAATTCCAAGGGCGCCTTCAATGTATTTGATCATCCCCGGAACATGCCAAATTGAATGATCCGGCGCAGCCCCAATCAAGTTATTTCCAAGGTCGATCCGATATAAATCAGCCAAATTACCAGGAACGACCGCATCGCAGTCAAGGTAAATTGCCTTATCATATTCTGGAAATTCATCGGCTAAGAACAGGCGATAAAAAATCGACAATGTAAAGAAATCAAGCCGTAAATAATTTTCTTCCCGGTTAGCAATGCGACTCAGATCAGCCTTTAAGAAATGCGTTTCAACCTCAACATTAGCGGTCGCCATTCCTTCAAGTTTTTGCCGGTTTGCGTCACTTAATCCGCGATGAATGATCCAAATTTTGTAATGGTCTTGGGGCGCCGCATTTTCAATAATCGACCGGATCATTACACTTGTATACTTTGCAAAACCGTCATCAATGGTTAAAAATAATGGAATAACTTCATTTTTCATTTTTATTCGCCTTCTTATTTTGCCAAATTCGGGACTAACTGTTGATATTCATTTAAAATATCATCATATTCATGAATTCCAAGAACATCATGAACTTGCTGAACTTCCCACGGTTTGATCGTTTGGATCTTGAATAGTGGGAAAAACTTAAAACTCGTTGTAAAATGCTGGAAAACGGTATCGGCATGCAACCGGTGCTGTTCGTTATACTTCCGCGGGGCGATCCGTTTCGCCTGAGCCAACTTATTGAGCGCTGACTGATCCGGCATAAACATCCAGCGCTTCACACACCTTTCCCGTGCCCGTTCAAACAATTTGGTTTGGTTGATTTTTTCCATATTTAACAAAAGTACCCCGGAATTGATGTAATCCAAGTGCGTTAAACTATGATGGAAAAACCAGCGGCCATAATAATCCAGCACCCCGACAAATTCAACATCGGTAATATCTTGGTGATAAAATTCACGCGGATCTCTCCGACAAACAACATCGCTATCAAGATAGAGTAATCTCGCTGGCAGGTCAGGAAGTTGATCGGCAAAGAGCCGTAACATTGCATACGGGGTAAAACGCGTCCCCATATTCTTTCGCGGAATTTGCCGTTCAAACAAGGCCGTGCAGTCATACTTCTTAACAAAACTATGCCGATTGGTCCGTTGCACTAACTGATTCAAAAATGAAATCGTCCGATCAGGAATTGCATGGTAATCCTTTTCTGCGGTATGAAGCTCCATTGTCATAATGTAAATATGAAGTTCATCTGGTTCATGTTTCAGCAGTGACAAAATCGAAATCAATAATCCGTCTTGAATATTTTGATCACCGCAATATAGAAGATTCATGCCGTTAATTTCACTTTTCCTTTCGTTTGACATACTTAACATATTCAACGTCGCTTAACGCCGCCCGCTTTTCCATTTGCTGCTTAACGTCCTGCATTAATTTCCGCTGCCGCTCTTTCCGCGGAAGGGTCGAATCAGGATAAATTGGGCCATCCAAATACGTAATCATTTGCGGTCGGTTTCCTCGCCGCGCTTTTTGATAAGTGTTGGTCATTACAAACGATGGCGCGTTCGTTGTGATTGGAAAATGGAAAGCAGCTTCTGAAAACGGCCGGACTCCCGTGTAATACGGCCACACATGGGCTTCGGGATACACCGTTACAAAATCACCCTTTTTGATATGATAATCAACTGCCTTAATTAAAGAAGGAAGTTGATGAATATCTGACGGAATCGGCATTGCCCCGCCATAGGGAAGCAACGGCCCGATGATTGGCATTCCTAAGTTAGCTTGGGCACAAATTACATAGTACTTACGGGCCCCTCCTGCAAGCATTGGCAAAAAGACATCACCCACCGGCTGCGTATGATTAGCATAAATAAAATATCCTTGACCGCGATATGGTTTGAGGACGTCTAAGTTTGCAAACCGTTGCCTTAAGACTAGCTTGTTAAAGCCGTATCCAAAAGCCTTGGCTCCGGCCGATATTACGGTTGCTAAAAAATTAAATTGCCAATCAGTTCGAATCCACTTAAAGTTGTCTTTAAGCTGATAGTTCTGGTCGGCAGTTTCAACCAAGTCTTCATCAAACCCAGTAAAATATTGAATCTTGTTTTTTGCCAAAATCCGATCCCGTCCTTAATTTCAGACTATTCTCCTTTTAAGTATGATACCCAAATTAGCAAT
>LHCFC04200__coassemble_365_pt1 | contig 33024 bp, 33 predicted proteins | sample LHCFC04200__metabat2_low_PE_012 | metagenome-assembled genome bin LHCFC04200
CAGCGAATTCTCGCTGAAGTGCCTCCTGTAATTTAGTGACTTATGTCACAACCTCATTTATTTACACTCACTTTAATGATCGTAACCTGATATGATGAAGCCGGAGCAACAACATCAACGGTCGTGCCGGCTTTTTGATGCATGATCGCGCGCCCGATTGGCGAATCGAATGAAATTTTTTGTTCATCGACGTTCGCTTCCTGTTTACCGACGATATGATATGTTTCGGTTTCATTATCGTCTTCAAAACGGAGTTCAACGTCGGTCCCGATGTCAACTTCACCGTTATCTTCCGGTTCAATTACTTGGGCGTATTGTAATTGTTTATTGAGATAACGCAATCGGCTTTCAAGGTGGCGCAGATCGCGTTTGGCAGCACTGTACTCGGCGTTTTCAGATAGATCGCCAAGCGCCCGGGCTTCTTGCAATTGTTTGATTTTGGCCGGCCGGTCAGCTTTTAACGCTTCGATTTCATCAACGATTTGCTGGTGGCCTTCCGGCGTCATTTTTTGAAAATATACGTCAGCCATAAACTTTAACCTTCACTTTCTTCAAGCATTTTACGCTTCAGCGGAATGTAATGGTGCTGTTTGATTTCGCGATCGACCTTATGGATTTCCTTATCCGGCGTTTTCTGGGTCGTTTTCCGGAAAGCGTGCATGATAAAGTAATCCCCGTCTTGGGCAATGAACATCAACCGGTATTTGCCTAACCGAATTTTGTATAAATGCCGGTAAGGAAGCCGTAAAATCATTCGCTTCACCGTTGGCCGGGTAAGCGGCAAAGTTTGCTCGTTCATTTGGGTCAGCATGTCATTGACTTTGCGGTAAATACTTTGGTCCTTTTCGCGAATTTTGCGGTACCAGTCTAAAAATAAGACTTTCCCGCGATTATCTTCATACAGGTAGATTGCCATTTCAAAGATCCTCTCTAAAACTGAAACTTGACATAGCATGATATATTTTAATTATATCATGGTCGTTGAAAAATAATGAAAACGACGCGGAAAGGGAAGAATATCTTGGAAGAACTATTTGAAAAAGCACCAATTAAACGGGTCTATTTTAAAATTTCATTGCCGGTCGTTATGGGGATGCTCGCCAGCATGGTATATAACCTGGCGGACACCTTTTTCGTTGCGCAAACGGGGAATACGGATCTGGTTGCGGGAATTACGGTTTGTACGCCGCTTTTTATGTTCATGTTAGCTTTAGGTGACATTTTCGGAATTGGCGGCAGTTCGGTGATTTCCCGATTGTTTGGTAAAAAGGAACATGATCGCAGTGCGCGGACCAGCAGTGCATGCTTCTACTATTCAATTGGTTTAGGAATCGTCGTAACGGTCTTATTGCTGATTTTTGAAAAACCGCTATTACATATGTTAGGGGCAACGGCAGCAACGTATCAGTATGCAGCTGCCTTTTACCGGGTTTATGTTTTCGGTGCGCCAATCATCATTACCTCACTGACGCCAACGAACCTGATCCGGACAGAAGGATTAGCCAAGCAAAGTATGTTGGCAACGGTTTACGGGATCATCGTTTCCCTGATCCTTGATCCGATTTTCATTTTCGGATTAAAGTGGGGCGCTGCCGGCGTTGCTTTATCAAATCTTCTTGGATACGCCCTTGAACTGGTATTATTGATCTACTACACCGTTCGCGACTGCAAGTACATTAACGTTGACATTAAGCGGGCGCATATTAATTGGAAAGAATTTCGCGAAGTGTTAGCGATCGGAATTCCAGGCTCAATTACAAACTTGATGCAAAGTTTCGGCATTGCATTATTAAATAATTTTCTAGCAGCTTACGGAGCAAATCAGGTGGCCGCAATGGGAATCACGCAAAAAATTGCATCGATCATTACCTTAGTAATGGTCGGCTTTGCCTTTGGAGCCCAACCATTGATTGGATATAACTACGGGGCTAAGAATGTTAAACGGTTCAAGGAAGCCCTTGATTTTGACCTGCTGATCGAAGTCGGTTACGCAATTATCTTTTCAATTATTTTGATGATCATCGCTCCATTCTTGATCAAGATTTTCATGAATAAGCCAATCATTGTCAGCCTTGGAGCTTACATGTTGCGGGCATGTTTGACAACCACGCCATTTATCGGCGCAATCTTAGTATTTACAACTGTTTTCCAATCAGCTGGAAAGGCTTGGAGTGCATTTACAATGTCGTTTGCGCGTCAGGGAGTTGTTTACCTGATCACGATGCTTGCATGTTCAGCATTCTTTGGCTTCCACGGGGTTGTCTGGGCGCAACCAGTTGCCGATGTCATTACGTTTGCAATCGGTTTGCTGCTATACCGCGGCGATTTTCATAAATGGATGCAACAAAATGAAAAATAAATTCGAGAAACCGGCTAATTTATGTTAAGATATTGTTCGTGCATAACAAAAAAGAATTAATATTTGGAAAGGTGATTTAGGTGAAACGGATCGAAGAATCTGGGGAAATTTCATTCAAGCAAGCCTTTGTTGACTTTTGGCGCGGACTTTTCAGTTTTGGCGGCCGGTCAACGCGGACAGGCTTCTGGTATGGAGTTTTGATGATGAGTTTGGTCATTCCTTGGGGACTCTTAGGGTTACTTGTAGTCTTAAATGGAATTGTCTATGGGATGACGGGACCTGCCGGAATATTCTGGCCTGTTTTGATTATTTCATTTCTGGTTTATTTAGTTGTTTCAATCATAATTCAGATTGGAACGTGGGCATTGTTTTTCCGCCGGATGCGGGATGTTGGCTTTAAGACTACCCCATTGGTAATTTGGGTAGTGATCTCTTTGGCAAAAGAAGCAATTCCATTTTTGCCGGTTTTAGTGGGCATTATTAATCTTTGGCTGATTTACATTGTGTCCGTTCCGGCCGGCCATTTTGTTAAGCAATATCAAAATGGATTTATGAAGTTTCTTTTTGAAAGTCCGGAGACCTTTGAATTTCATGATGATCTTCAAGTCATCGAATTCGAACCTGACGGAACAGAAGAAACTGTTGTAAAAGGGCGAGTTATGGAACGCGGAAAAGTCAGTTTTAAGCAAGCATTTCATGATTACTTCCATGGAATGTTGAGTTTTGGTGGCCGGTCAACCCGGGCCGGATTTTGGAAAGCTGCTCTGATTATCCAAGTTTTAATGATGATTTTCTGGACCGGATTTTTAGGATATGTGATAATTCGGCTTTATTCTTATCCAGCTGAAGAGGCAGCATTATTAACGTTTATGACTGCACTAGGAGTAGGAATGATCATCTTTAGCGTCTTTGCTCCATTCGGGTTCGCTAACTGGGCAGTGATGATCCGCCGGTTAAGAGACGTTGGACTGAAGTTGAAGACGATGTTTATTGGCTGGGGCCTCATGGCAGTGTTAAATATTATTATTTTGATTGTTTTTGCGGCAGGTTATGGATTTACCCTTGGAATGATTTGGGGAACCATTTGGAATATTGGAATTGATTTGGTTATTCAAATCGTTTTCCTATGCCTTCCAACCGGGGCAATGGCAACACAAAAGGAAGATTCAAAGTTTTTTGAAAATAAATCATTATTTTAGAGAAAGAGGGATTTTAAAATGCGTCGAATTGAAGAACGCGGAGAAGTAACATTTTGTCAAGCAATTAAGGATTATATTCAAGGATGGGTAAGCTATGGTGGCCGCTCAACTCGTGCAGGTTACTGGTGGGCTCAATTAGCTGTGGTACTCTATTTTATTATTGGACTTTTACTCTCACTTGTATTAGTAACAACTGTTCACGTTTTAGGAATAATTGTTTTATGTATTTTTGGACTTTCAGGAATCTTCCTTGGAATTGCTAGCACTGGATTAATATTTAGACGTTATCGTGATGTTGGATTTAAAACAGTTCCAATTATTATTTGGGAAATTTGTGCATTTATTCCAGGTTTAAATGGTATTATTGGAATTGCAAGTTTTGTCTTCACTTTACTTCCAACTGATCAATTTGTTGCTGAAAAGGAAAACTGGTTAGTGCGGGGCAAAGATACCGTTGATGAAACGCAACCAACAGCAGCTGCTCAACCGCAATTAACAAAGGCGGCTCCAGCTGCAACGACCGCAAGTCCATCACTTCCAACCGTTGTCTTTTATCCAGATGGTCGCGAACAAGAAGTTAAATAGTTAAAATGAAGATGAGAAGGCTGTGATTTACGTCGCAACCTTCTTTTTTTGACCATTCCATTTTAAGTGGGGTATCATTAATAGATAAAGAGGATTGAACTGAAAGGAAAGAGAACATGAAGCTTAAACAAGTTAGTGAAACTCAAGATGTTACGTTAAAAGACGGCTTATTAAACTTTTGGAAAGGATTCATCAGCTATAATGGCCGTTCGGTTCGAAAGTCATTTTGGATCGGCATCGTTGAATACTTGGCAATTATGATCGTGATCGATCAGCTAGTTTTAGGATACTTTGCATCGGCCTATGCTGGCGGAGCAAGCGGAATCGTGTTTTTGGTTGTCCGGGCAATTTTCTTGTTGGCAATGTTGATTCCATTGACGGCGCTTGCGTTTCGGCGGTTGCGTGATGCAGGGTTAAAAACGTTGCCGATTACGATTTTGGTAATTATTAACGCTGTTTTAGCAGTGCTCAACGTTTTGTTTACTTCAACGATTGCCGTTGCAGCATTAGTGGTCTGCCAAGCATTCTTAATTTTATTATTCTGCATTCCAACGGATGCAATGGCAGTTGATAAGGAAACGAAAGTATTTCGTGAAAAATAAGACTAAAGAAGGATTTTAAGATGCGGCGAATTAATGAAAAGGGAAAAGTTTCATTTGAAGAAGCTTTTCACGATTATTGCCGGGGAATCTTAAGTTATGGCGGCCGGTCGACCCGTTCAGGTTATTGGTGGGGTCAGGTTGTGTGCCTGATTTTTGCCCTTGCCTTGTATACCATTTTTTATGGGAGTCTTGAATCGTCAATGGCATCGGGCCACCAATCGATCATTGCGGTCGGCAGCTTGATCGTTTCAGTTGGCGGCTTGCTGCTATACATTGCTGAATACGCCATTTTGGCCCGGCGGCTGCGGGACATTGGATTTCAAACTTTTCCCGTGGTAGTTTGGATCATTTTACGGTGGATGGCAGCCTTGATGGTTAAACTTTTCGGCATGCCGTTTGGAATTATTTTACTGGCAGTGTTAGCAGTTCAATTAATTTTATGCTGCTTGCCGACGGATTATTTTGCCCGTCAAAAAGCTAATTGGATTACCCGTGCAAAGGAAGACGAAGATTTACAAGGAAGCGATAAAATGACAAAAACAGCAGCAGTAATGATTGCTCCGGGGTGTGAAGAAATCGAAGCATTAACGCCAGTCGATGCTTTGCGCCGGTTAGGAGTTGAAGTTGACATGGTCGGTTTGGAAAGCACCGATGTAATGGGAGCGCATGGCATCAAATTGACCTGTGATAAGGTAATGGACGAAAGTTTATTGGACTATGACATCGTTATTTTCCCAGGCGGTTCAAAGGGCGCCGATAACCTGCGGGACAGTGATCAATTAATGGACTTGATCCAGCAACGCCATGCTGCGGGCAAATGGAACGCTGCGATGTGTTCAGGTCCGGTTGCGTTTGCCCGTTACGGCTTGCTGGATAACTGCACGTATACGTGTTTCCCAGGAGTTGAAAAGCAATTCGAAAACGACATTAAGAATGCCACGCATTCAGATGAAATCGTTGTTGTTGACGAAGCGGGAAAAATCATTACCAGCCGCGGTCCGGCAACCGCAATGGCTTATGCATTTAAGATTGCTGAAATCTTAGGCGTTGATCCGGCTCCACAAGAAGAAGCAATGCTTTACAACTACTTACGCGATGAAATGCGGAAATAAAAATTAAAATTTGATAATTACGAGGTTATGCAGGGGTCATAACCTCGTTTTTGGATTATAATGGAAAGTATCATTTTTTAAGAAAGGAAGAGGATTTTGCGTGCATATCGCGAAAAGATCAAGCGGCCGCACCTGTATCAATTGCGGGAATTAGCATTAGCGTTTACCTTTTGCGGCGGTTTTATTGATGCATATACTTTTACGGAGCGCGGCGGTACGTTAGCTGCTGGGCAGACCGGAAACATTATCTTTTTTGGAACGGATATTGCCAAGCACAATCTCCCGGGATTAACGACCAAAGTTGCGACGTTCTTGGCGTATATTCTGGGACTGATCGTGGTAACGACGATTGCGTTAAAGGTAAAGTCGAAGTACAAACGAATCTTTTGCATTTTACCGATCATGTTTATTTCATTGGTCGTTGGTTTTGTTCCAACGAGTGTTCCAAACGTGTTTGTTGTTCCGTTTCTGGCGTTTGGCATTGCAATGCAGACGATTGCGTTTAATAAGATCGAAGGCCTCGGTTACCGGAACACGGTTTCAACGGGAAACTTACAAAAAGCGGTAATTGCCTGGACGAAATATTTCGTTAATCATGACAGCAGTCAAACGCGGGCAGCCTCGAACTACCTGTTACTGGTAATTAGTTTTATTTGCGGGGCAATCGTTTCGGCGTTGCTTGATAATTACTTTGGAATTCACACGATTTGGATCGCGGCTTCATTACTAGTGATCATTAATTTCTGCTATGGATTAATGGTTTATCACCGGGATAATTTTTATCCGGGAGAGAAACTCTAAGCCGGAGAATGGTATAATAAAGGTGTAATCAAAGGCCGTGAGGTGATAATGATGAAAATTAAGAAATCAAGTTTATTAGTTGTTGCTGGAATGGCGGTTTTACTTGCAGGATGCGGCAATCAAGCAACTTCAACGAATAGCAAGAAAACGGACAATATACCGAAAACAGAGGCAGTTAAACGCAGTCAGAACGATCAAACACAGGTGGCTGCTGATCAATCAACGGCCAATGCCAACACGCCGGTAACCGATAATAATTCGCAATCGGATCAACAGGCAACAGCGCAGAATAATCAGAACGCCAATAACGCCCAAACAAAAGAATTTAATAACCAAACCCAGGCAGCAAGTTACGTTACCAACCAACCGGGTTACACGACTGGCAATCAACAAGGGTTGCCAACCGTTAACCTTGGGGACGGCATTACAGGGACGTTGAATTCTGGTGCTGGGCAACAGATGCTTCAATGGAATGAAGGCAACTGGTCATTTACGGTACGGGCTTCAGCTGTTCAAGGCCAAGATCCGACACCAACGGCTAAACAGATCGTGAATGAGTTACAAACCGTTTACCTTCCAGCACCGCAAAATCACGGGGTTGGAACGTTCGATATTGCAACGAACACGTACACGTTAACATGGCAAAAGAATAATAAGGTTTACAGTGTCAGCGGCAGCAGTCCAAGTGATGTAATCGCGAAGGCAGTTAATGCTGGTAAGAATGAATAATTGAGGGTAGAGGTTGCGACCGAGGTCGCAACCTCTTTTTTCGTTCCATATGAAACATTTTCTGAAAAGATGTACAATGGCTAAATAGTCTATTTTAATGAAGGAGGAATGAATGTGGACAACGCAAACGATATTGCCCATACGATTGATCCCCGGAAACGGATTGTAATTTCAGCAATTTTACTAATTTCAGATTTTATTTGCTTGATGAGTCAAACGATGATGGTGACTGCATTACCGGTAATTCAATCGGACATGCACCAAGCGATGACGACGGTTCAGTGGTTAACGACCGGATACACTCTTTTGATCGGAATCGTAACCCCGTTAGCAGCTAACTTATATGAAAAATTTACTAACCGGCAAGTATTTTTAGGGACGATTGGAATTTTTACGGCCGGAACGCTTTTAGGATGTGTGGCGCAGAACTTTTGGATGCTTTTATTAGCCCGACTGATTCAAGCTGCTGCCGGTGGAATTTTAATGTCGTTTCAAATGACAACGATGGTGACGATTTTCCCGCCTGAAAAACGGGGAACGATCATGGGAATTTCAAGTTTAGTCGTTGCTTTTGGCCCGGCAATTGGTCCGACGTTAGCCGGGTTCATTCTTAGCTGGCTTGGCTGGCGTTACCTATTTATCTTAATTCTTCCGGTAATGGTAATTATCCTTGGAATTGGCGCATTTGTCTTTCCAAATTATTCGCAGCCGCGGGAAATTAAGATCGACATGTTATCAGTTACCATGTCGTTATTGGGTTCAGGACTGGCCCTTGCAAGTTTGACGGTCATGCAGACGCAGTTCGCAATGGGGATTGGAATGCTCGTTGTGGGTGGCATCCTAGTCGCATTGTTTGTTCGGCGGCAACTGCACTTGGCTGATCCGATGCTGAAAGTTTCGATTTTTAAAGTTCAATCATTTCGGTTAATGACGTTGATCGGAATTGCCGCCTTTATGGTTCTGTTAGGAACGGAGCAAATGGTTTCGATTTTTGCCCAGGATGTTACGCATTTGACAAGTATGCAAGCCGGAATGGTGTTGCTTCCTGGGGCCGCGTTAAATGCAATCACGGCGGCAATTGTTGGCCGTTTATATGATGAATTTGGGCCGAAGCAGTTGGTCCTTGGCGGAACGATTTTAATGCTTTTTGGAACCTTTCCGTTTGTAATGATCAAGGCAACGATGCCGGTTTGGTTGATGACGACCGCGTATGCAGTTCGAATGATTGGAAACGCGCTGGTCTTTTCACCGGTTATGTCAGAAGCGTTCAGGGATCTGGCACCGCTAGAAGTCAGCCATGCAACGGCCTTGAATAATGCCCTTCGGCAAGTATTTGGCTCGGTTTCAGTTACATTATTGATTGTAATCAGTGAAATTCCGCATTCATTTGTGGTCGGAATGCGGTGCTCAATGTGGGTTACATTGATTTTAACGGTGCTCGTTTTAATTTTATTTGTCCGCTACTTGAATGTGAAAAAGCGGGCATAATCAAAAATCTTCTCACTTACTAAAAGATAGGATAAAATAGAAGTGGTGAGGAGGAAGAATAATGGAATTAAAAATTACAGATGAAGCTCAAGCAAAGTTGAAACCATATTTTGAAGATTCAAACGCGGTTGTCTTATTGGACTTTGATGACGGCGTTGGCTACCGGCCAGAAGAAGCAATTTCATGCACGTTAAACCAGGAATTTCGGTTATTGATCGTGCGGAAAGACAGCGATTATCATGAATATAATGCCAAATTGTCAACGGTCCTAGGCGATTTTTACTACAAGGATTATTCAAAATCGTTTATGGATGAGAAAATGACGATTGCGGTTAATTCATATCAGCAATTAACGTTAAAGGGTAAATATCGCGGGCAATTAACGCCGGCGTTGAATGTTCTGGATTTGAGAAATGAGAAATAAATAGATAAAAAGCGACTGCGGTTTTTGCCGCGGTCGCTTTTTAGTATTCAAATTTTTGTCTCAAATACCTTTTAGTATGATTTGGAAGGCCCTTAAATTTTTCGACTTTAACCAGTTTTCCGCGGTAAATTATCCGCTTTTGGTTTGTTTGATCGCAAGTTATTAAAGTTAACGTTGCATTACGAGTTGGATTTAAGGCCGAAAGATTTTGAGGCGAAACAATTTCTCGGGAAATAATTTGATACGTGTAGTTTTGGTTAAAATCAGTGACGCTAATTTTATTTCCAGAAGTAACATACCGGAATACAGGACTAAATAAGGCTTGACGACTGGAATGTAAATTATGAGCTGCGAGGATATAATTTCCTTTTCCCATTTGCTCATTTGGATAAAGGGTCGATGCGCATAAAGCGGCAATCGTGTTATTAATCCCTTCAGCAATTGGGGTGTTTAAACCGATCCTTTCATTATAGATTGCTCCAATTACATGAATTGATGCGGAATCAATTCGTGCTTGAGCAACATTGAATAAGTTGATGAGCCGAACACTGTCCCAATCGTATGGAATATTTGATGGCTTTGATTTTAAGTGTTCAGCGGTGGGGTGGAAACTGGTAATCATGTAATTGGTAATTGGAACTGAAAAAATGAAGGTCAGTCCAATAACTGCGATGATTGCTCCCAGAAAATGTCTAAGGGTTAATTTCATCGTTGATCCTCCATAAAAAGAGGTTGTGACATAAGTCGCAACCTTTTTGTTATATCAGCATAATCGGGTTCCCAAACAAACGAGCTGAGTGGTGACGCGTAGCTAATTCGAAAACCTCCGAATCTATGCTGACGCGATTCGTTCGCTTTTCTGCTTCCACCACGCTCGTTTTTAGCGTTTTGTCACACCTTCCTTTTTTGTTATTCAGCAATTTGTTGTTGGAATTGTTGCCACCAATTGTGCTGTTCTTCTTGTTGTTCTTGTTGTTCAAAATGACTTGAAGACCGTGAGCTTGATGATGACGATGAACTGCTGCTTGAACTTGATGAATGCCGACCGCTATCATTGGCCGCCGGAGCATGATCATCGTTGATCAGCTTATCTAGGATCACGCATGGCAATCCGTGATTATTGGTTTCCAATGATTGGCGTAACTTCGTGATTACTGCGTCTGATTGGCCATATAAATTATTCTTTGAAATTTCATGGGCGATCATTCCCGTTACTTCAGGGGCAGCGAAGGAAGTTCCAATGCCAAAGTTATATTGGGTTCCGTGGCCGCCGTAGGTTAATAACCAATCAGTTGGAATAAAGGCTTGGTTTGGATTGTTGATCCCTGTCCGGTTGGAATCTCCGCCGGGTGCATATACCGAATCCTTTGAGTAGCATGAATATTCAGCCCGTTCACCTTGATTACCAGTTGCGGCCACTTGGACAATGCCTGGAACGCTTGCTGGTAAACTTACTCCTTGGCCAACCGCATGGAGTTGCGGGTTGTTTTTGTTAATGTACGCCGTCATTGCTTGCGGATCGTTTAAATTAATATTTTCATTTCCCGCAGCAACGACGACGGTACTGCCATGTTGTTTAGCGTATTGAACGGCCCGGATCCATGCTTGGTATTCAGGCATGTCGTTATTTGCCCGGCCATTCAAGTAGCCGCCAGTCAAAAGACCGTAACGTCCTAAACTCAAGTTAATAACGTCATCACCATTATTAACGGCTTTGATCAACGCCTTTAAGACCCATGAAGAACTGCAGCCTTTGTGTGAAAAGACCCGGTATTCATCGATCGTTGCGTTTGAATTGACGCCGACCATTTCATTGGTGCCGGCAATCAAGCTGGTAACCGATGTTCCGTGGCCAGTCCGATCATTGGTATCATATGGATTCCCCGTTTCATCGTGATCCATGTAATTGAAGCCGCCGCGGGGAACAAAGTTTTCGGCATATCGGATCCGCGAACCTAACCGATGACGATATTCATCAGTAATCCCGCTGTCAATGATCCCGATTTTGACATGCGACTGCGTATCATTTGCATAGTTGTCCGGATTTTTGGTCATCATGTGCATGTTCCATTGCCGGTTCCAGAAGTATTTATTCATCGGACTGTTAAAATATGACCGCGATGGAACGGCGGTTGGTGTATATGAGTTATTAGCTTGATTATCAGGCGTTTGCACATCGGCATGGGTATCTTTTTCAATTTTCTTTTCTTGATGCTGATTTGTCCGGTCAGTTTCGATCCAGCCGATTTCAGGAACCACGGATTTAACCTTGATTCCTTGACTCTCAATGTACTTTACCGTGTCATCGACCGTTTGCTTTTGATTATTTTTCGTCAAAACGAAACTAGTCGTTGTATTCGGAACAACCGATTCTTTCTTCTCGATCGGCATTTGCGAATTCGGCGAAAGATGGCCGCTGTGAGCTTCGGCTGCTGAAACTGGCGCCGTCATCAAGAGTGATGAACAAACAAGTGATGTTGAGAATAAGTTAAACAGTTTGATTTTTTTCATATGACCCTCTCTTTGAAATTATTAGTTGATTAAAGGAAGAAGAGTAAAAATAACATCCAAAATCACTTCCTTTTTATGGATTTCTCCCTTAACCTTAATTTAAGGGTTGAGGGTTAGCGAAAGGAAAAATTCACACAAAAAAGTGAATTTTAACACTTTTGTGTGCATAGGGAGGATGCTTTTTGGAAGAAAATTATGGCAAAATTGTTTCAAATATTCGGACTGCGAAGGGCGTGCCGATCGGTAAATTGATTTCTGGCGTTTGCAGTCGAACGGCTTACCGAAATTTTGTGATGAACCAGACGGGAACATCGGTCGATAATTTTATGCGGCTTCTTGCCAAACTGCATGTAAGTTACACGGAGTTCAAATACATTGCGAATGGGTTTGAAACGGATTATGAACAGCGGTTTGTGACTGATCTGCAACGGGCGATTGCGCAGGGAAATCTTGAACGGTTGGATTCGCTTTTACAACGGATACTTAATTATTGTGTAATTTATGAAAATGATGAGAAGTACCGTCATTTAGCATGTATAACGCAGTTAACGATCGATAAGATGAAGGGCAATCGGCTTGATGAAAATGCGCGCCAAGTGGTTACCAACTATTTGATCAGGTGCGAAACTTGGACTCATTATGAGCTGATGATGTTTAACAATGCGATGTTTGCTTTTTCGCTTGATCAGATCCGCATGTTTCGGGAAAAGGTGATCCATAACCTTGAAAAATATCAAAATTTGAGAGTTTATGGCAGTGAAAGTTTTCGGGTGCTGATCAATATGTTGATGGTTTTTATTGAAAGTCGAAGCCATCGGGATATTCGCATTATGATGGGGTTGATCAACAATTATCAGCTAAACGAAGATATGTTGTTTGAAGAAACACTGCGCCTTTACTTCACCGGAATTTTGGACTTGATCAATCAAAGAATTTCGGTTGGAATGACCAAGGTTAAGCAGGCGCTCGAAGTGTTATCGATTCTGAATGCGAGAGACTATCATCAAAATTTGAAACAGTATTTAGATCAGATCATTTTAAAATATGACTTGGATGTAAAAGGATAATTAAAAAGGCTGCGATTTTAAAACCGCAGCCTTTTGAGTATCAATTTTATAATTTAACGGGTGTATTTGGTTCTTTGCCTTGAATCATCAACAAGTTGTTGTCAAATGCTTGCATCACCATTTCACGAACAGCGTGGGTTGTATAGAAGGCAGTATGTGGAGTTACCAAAACATTGTCCCGGTGAATCAAATCATCTAAGCGAGCGTCCGGAACGCCTTTCCGGTCCCAGTTAGCGTTGAAAATTCCAACTTCATCTTCGTAAGTATCAAGAACAGCCCCAAAGACCTTGCCGCTGTCTAACCCGCGAAGAAGAGCATCAGTATCGATCAAATCGCCCCGTGAAACGTTCATGATCACAACGTCATCTTTCATTTTAGCGATTGATTCATCATTGATCATGTGAATGTTTTCTGGAAGAGATGGAACGTGCAATGAGATGACATCTGCTTGGGCATATAATTCATCTAATGAGTCAACGTAGTAACCTTTCTTTTCAACTTCATCGTTGTGGAACTTGTCGTAAGCAACGATCTTTGCTCCGAAGGCTTCAACTAAGTTCATGAACACGCGACCGATGTGACCTGTTCCGATGATCCCAAATGTTTGATCACGAACTTCGCGACCAATCGTTGGAGCCCACCGCATGTCGCCCCGGGCCATCTTGTCATCCATCCGCTTGTCTTGTCGCAAGATCCGTGCAGCTTGAACGATGGCATGTTCAGCAATTGCGTTTGGTGAATATACCGGAACGTTTGTTAATGTAAATCCTAATTCTTTTGCTTTCTTTAAATCAATGTTATCAATTCCGATGTTCCGGAGTGACCATTTGCTGATGCCGGCTTCATGTAAAGCTTCAACGGTGTCAGCCTTGTATGGTAATTGTTGGTAAGTAACGACCCCATCAGCACCCTTTGCAAGGTTAGCATTTTCGGGAGTTAATAAGGCATCAGTGTATTCAACTTCAACATCGGGATGAGCCTTTTTCCATTCTTCAACGTAAGGAGCTTCATCTTTCCGAATACTATATGCAAAAATTTTTGCCATAAGTAAATCCTCCAAAATAGTTATGATTCATGGATTTCCATGTAGCTTAATTATACACTTTTTGGAAAATGGAAATTAGTAAAATGAAGAATAAATTTTTTTACATAAAGTCAAGCAGATTATTAGGAAGAATCAATTTTGAAAAAGTATACTGATAGTGAAAGAAGGGTTTCAAATGGGAGATTTATTGATTTACGCCCTGGTTGTTTTGCTAGCAACTGCTTCGGGCTCATCGACCGGTCTAGGCGGCGGAGTGGTAATTAAACCGCTGTTTGATATTGTCAGCAATGCACCGACCGCAACGATTAATTTCTATTCGTCATTGGCAGTCTTTATCATGGCGATCGTGGCGTTGGGAAAACAATTACGGCAACGGTTTAAATTTGATGTCAAATCACTGCTGACGATTTCAATTGGCTCAGTGATCGGCGGATTTATTGGCCAACGCTTGCTACGGCTAACGGTTACGGTCATGCCGGCAGCTCACGTGAAAGTTTTGCAATCAGCGATGCTTTTTATCATGCTGGTTTCGGTTTTAATTTATAACTTTGTTAAAAAACGGCTGGTCAGCTTCCATTTGAAAAACATTCTTGTGATTTTGATTGTTGGAATTGGATTAGGAACTTTTTCAGTCTTTTTGGGAATCGGCGGGGGCCCAATCAACGTGGCCTTGACGATGTTGCTGTTCTCATTCAGCTTACGCGAAGCGGCCGTTTACTCGGTGGGAATTATTTTCTTCTCCCAGTTAACCAAGATGGTCACGATTGCGGTCAGTCCGGTCAAACCAACGATTAGCCTGATGGTCGCTGCGGTTGTTGGAATTGCGGCAGTTGCCGGGGGCTTTCTTGGAACGTGGATCAACCGGCATGCATCGTGCAGGGTTCTTAATCAAATTTACAATGTTTTATTATGTGCATTGGTTTGTGTAACGCTGTTTAATACGTTCCACTATGCAGGTGTAATTTAGAAAGAAGGATTTAGTTATGAAGATTTTACTTCATATTGATCAAACTGAACGGTGGGATGCCGTTCAAGGAAACTTAACGAATTTGGCCAACGCCAAGCAAAATTTGCGGCCGGATTTGGACATTGAAGTGGTTGTTACCGGGAAAGCAATTCAACAATTGGTTGATAATGACGATAACCGTGCATTGAAAGAAACGTTGAAGAAGGCAACGGATGCGGGCTTTGTAATTGCCGGCTGCAATAATTCATTGAACCGGTTTAAGATTGCTCCCGAAGATCTGTTTTCATTTGTTCGGGTCGTTCCTGCCGGATTGATTGAAGTTGCTGAAAAGGAAAATGAAGGATTTGCATACGTTAAACCGTAAACAGAAATGATTGCTCGAAGAAGACGCTTACCGTTAAAATTGTGGAAGCTGGTAAGCGTCTTAGTGAGTAAGATAACTATATGGGACCAAAAGAGGGTTTGCTTTTGGTCATGTGTAAGTGTTGTGGAAAAAAGGGTTAGTGTATTTCCACGCAATGAGTGTATCGGATTCGAAAATATTTGTCAACCATTAAATTAATCTTTTTTTAAACTGTGAGAAATTCACAGTTTATTTTTTTACTTTGATAATTAAATAATTGTTTGATGAATCAATTAAATCAAAAGTGATAATATCAGTGATTTAATTGTTAAATTCAAAATCATTTTATGAATATATTTTGACAATCAAAATAAAATGGTATTTAATATCATTGTTAACGATAAATATAATTTTAGTTAACGATGATAGGAGAGATTTTATGAAAAAGAGAATTTCATATGTTTGTATTTTAACAACTGCATTGGTTTTCAGTTTAATGGAGATCGTGTTGAAGTTGGCAAGCAATCAGGTAACTGGATTAAACGGGATTCAAATCAGCTTTTGGCGGTTTGTGATCGCCGTTGCGTGCTTTTTGCCATTTATGATGCGGCAAATCAAACGGCAAAAAATTTCATTCACGGGGAAAGATTGGCGTAACTTTATCCTTCTTGGATTTGTTTTTGTTGTTTGCTGCATGTCAATGTATCAGATTTCATGCAAGTTAGAGCCGGCAGCAATTGCCGCCATTATCTTCAGTTGCAATCCGGTTTTTGTTTTACTGTTTTCAAAATTAATTTTACATAAGCGGTTAACCGGGATTGAAAAGGGGACCTTGTTTTTCGCGTTGATCGGGATGGTCCTGGTTGTCAGCCCGCATGAATTGTTATCCCAGTTGAATAACTGGCAGGGAATCTTAATTTCAATTAGTGGTTCGGCATTATTTGGATTGTATACTGTTCTTTCAAAACGGTATTTGAATGAAAATCCAGGGGCCAATGGTTTTATTATTTCAGGAATGAGTTTCTTGTGCGGTTTAGTAGAGCTGTGGATCGTGATTGGTCTTACTCATATTTCGGTGATCAGTAATTTCTTTAAGGCAATTCCAAGTCTTCAAATGTTTTCAAATGTTCCGATGATTAGAAATTTAACCCCGGCCAATATTGGGGTCTTACTGTTTATTGGAATCGTAATTACCGCGGTCGGCTATGGCTGTTATTTTTACGCCGTTGAAAATGCCGGATCATTTTCGGCTTCGTCATCGTTTTTCATCAAATCAATTTTGGCACCGATTTTGGCAACTATTATTTTGCATGAGCAGATGAAATTAACGGTGATTATTGGAATCATTTTGGTGATCATCGGCCTTGCGTTGCCGTTTGTCTTTAAAAAGAAAGAGGCTTGAAAATGAATTGGAATCAACGAAGAGAAAACAAAGATAGCAAGTTAAACAGAATTAAACGTCGCGGAAAACAGGTTGCTGCGGGCGAAATCGTCGATGTTCTTGAACAAATTTTATCTCCGGGGAACCGGGTGATCCTTGAAGGGGATAATCAAAAACAAGCCCGCTTTTTAGCCAAAGCATTAGGAATGGTCGATGTTCGACGGGTTCATGACTTGGCGATGGTGATTCCAAGTATTGAAGATCAAAATCAAATTGAACTTTTTAAACGCGGCATCGCAACGTCGATTGATTTTTCATTTGCTGGGCCACAAAGCCATGCGCTGGTTGAATTGATCGATCAGGGAAAGACCATGGTCAATAATATTCATACCTACATTGAACTTTATGGCCGGCTGTTTGTCGATTTGATTCCAGATGTTGCATTGATTACAGCTGCCCAGGCAGATGCTGTTGGAAATTTATATTTGGCCCAAAACACAGAAGAAACGCCGATCTTGGTTGAAGCGACCGCGGTTAAATCGGGAATCGTCGTCGCCCAGGTCAATGAAATTGTTGATCGGGTGCCACGGATCGATATTCCGGCCGAACAAGTTGACTTGATCGTAAAGGTGCCAGAAGCAGAAAAGCCGTTTCCGTTGTTTACCCGGGATCCGCAAAAGATCACTGAAAATCAAATCATGGCAGGGATGCTGGCAATCAAGGGAATCTATGGCAAATACCAGGTGAAAACGTTGAATCACGGAATCGGGTATAATACAGCGGCAATCGAGCTGTTATTGCCGACGTTTGGCAAACAGCTAGGATTGAAAGGCAAAGTTGCAACGAACTGGGTCAATAATCCAACGCCGACTTTGATTCCCGCAATCGAAGCCGGATGGGTCAAGTCGATTTATTGTTTTGGCGGGGAAGCCGGAATGGAAAAGTATATTCAGCAACGTCCGGATATCTTTGCGGTTGATCATTGCCAAAATTTAAGGTCCAACCGGGTATATGCACAAATTGCGGGGCAGTATGCGATCGATATGTTTGTGGGTGCAACTCTGCAAACCGATGCGGATGGGAATGCCTCAACGATTACCGCCAACCGGTTAAGCGGATTTGGCGGAGCGCCTAACATGGGGTCTGATCCGCACGGTCGGCGGCACTTGACTGATTCATATCAGCAAATTGAAGATTCGCACAAGCAAGGAAGAAAACTGGTAGTTCAATTAACGACTTCCCGGCGCTGGAATCATGAACCGGTTTTTGTCGATCAGTTGGATGCATGGAAATTAAAGAATCGGTTAGCGGTTGATCCAATTATGATTTACAGTGAAGACACAACGCATATTGTTTCTGAAAATGGAATTGCAAACCTGTACAAAACTGACAGTCCGACTGAAAGACGGCAAGCAATCGCGGCGATTGCTGGGGATACAACGGTTGGTCAGAAGTGTTCCGAAAAGGAACGGCAAGTTCTGCGGGAACGAGGAATTGTTCAAACACCGCAAGATCTTGGAATTCATTGCCAAGAAGCGACCCGGGATTTACTTGCGGCCCAATCGATCGATGAGTTAGTTAAAATTTCCCACGGGCTTTACCGGCCAACGAAGAAATGACAAAAAGGCTGTGCCACTGACGGCACAGCCTTTTTGGTTAATTTTCTGAATTAATGTCTTTTTTCGGTGCGTTTTTAATTAAGAACCAGCATAAAATTCCTGAAATAATGAAGATCCCAAACGTTAACCAGAGCAATTCATGGATTCCGTTATAGTATGCATGTCTGATGATGGTCGTGATGTGGGGAATCTGATGGAATTTTTGAGCCATTGTCATTCCTGAAAATGGGCCGGCTTTAATGATGATCCGGGCAGCTTCAGTGTTTCCGAGATGAGCAGTTAAACTGCGTTGGTAACCATCTCCGACTACCAAGCCAAGGACAACGACGCCAAGACAGTTTCCGAACTGCCGGCAAACATTATTGATCCCGGATGCCATTCCCATATTTTGCGGCTTGACCCCAAGAAGGGCAGCGTTTGAAATTGCGGGGTTGATTCCAGCGTTTCCTAATCCCATAAAGATGAATGCAGGAATTAAGAATGTCCATTTAAGATGATAACCAAGCATTAAGTTCATTGTAAGAACCCCAACGGCTTCAATTAACAATGATCCGCTGGCAAATAACCGGCTTCCGATCTGGCCAACTGCATAACCGACAAATGCTCCTAAAACGAGCGGGAACGCACTGATGATCAATCGTTGAAGACCAACTTCAAGCGGTGAGTATCCCATGTAATCTTGCATCAAGATCGTTAAGTATGTGAAGAATGAGAATAACCCAATCGCAATCGTGAACCCAGCAATGCATGATCCAACGAATGAAGGGTTTTTGAAAAGTTCAAGGTTCATCATTGGATGCGGAACATGTTTTTCCCACAAGATAAAGACGATCAGTAAAATGATTCCGGCGATGATCCATCCGATAATATTCGGTGTCATCCAACTTGTGGTAATGTTATTTTCCTTATTTAATAATCCAAGAACTAAGCAAAAGACCATTGCGGTACTTAAGACCATTCCTAGTAGATCAAGGTGGCGGTCAACTTCATGGTGCTTTTCGGTAATGAACTTGATGCCGATTCCAATGGCAATGATTCCAATCGGAACATTGATCAGGAAAATCGAACGCCAGTTGATGTATTGAACGAGCAAGCCGCCGACAAGCGGTCCGATCGATGTTCCGAAACCAACGATACTTCCCCAGATTCCAAGGATAAATGCCCGTTGTTTTCCTTCATAGTTATCACCGATCAACGCCATTGATAATCCTAAGATCCCGGCACCGCCGACACCTTCGATTCCCCGGGAAATATTTAAGAATAAACTATTCGGGGCAATTGCACACAATAATGATCCGGCGGTAAAGATTCCCATTGAGAGGAGGAAGAAAAGCTTCTTCCCGTACATATCACCGAGCTTACTGATCAAAAGAATCGAAATGGCATACGTTGCAGTATAAGCATTTACGATCCATTGCGTTGAAACGTAACTGGTATGAAATTCATGTTGAATTGTCGGAAGCGCAACGTTGACGATCGTAATATCAAGCATTGCCATTAAGATCCCCATGCCGATTGCGATCAAAACAAGCCAACTTGTTTGCTTCTCTTGTTTTTGTTTTGCAGCCATCTTTTACCCACTTTCCATAGTAAATTTGACTAAGTTATTATAGCCCTTATTTTTAATAAGTGAAACGTCCTTCAAAATGGAAGAATGTTCACGTTATCGAATCACATTTGACGCAATTTATTATATTTTCAATTATGTTGCTTGTCAACAAAAATGAATAAAAATAAAAAGACTGGATTTTGATCCAGCCTTCTTATTAGTAGATTAATTCTAACTTAGAGGATTTTCAAACCAATTAGTCGATTTGAATGTTGTGATTCTTGTCAATTTCTTCCTTGGTCTTTGGTAATGTGACCGTCAAAACACCGTCTTCATATTTGGCAGAGATTGCCTTGCCATCAACTTGTGGCAACCGGTATGAACGGCTGTAAGTCCCATAATCACGTTCACTGGTGATGATGTTGCCCTTTGGATCACTTTCATCACTGAATGAGTCGCGTTTGGCATCAACCGTTAAGACATCATCCTTAAAGTTCAATGCGATGTTTTTCTTATCAACCCCTGGCATATCGATCTTAACGATGTATTCTTTATCTGTTTCTTTAATATCACTCTTTAATGATTTCATTTCATTATTCCAGCTGTTAAAGAATGAACGCCCGAAATTATTGAAGAAATCATCACTGTTTGCTAACCGATTAAACCGATTCATTAAATCATTACTCATATGATTACATCCTTTCCTATATCCCTTACATCTTTATCATACCGCGGAACGTAAGCGAATACAATTAATCAGCCTGGCACAATTTATTTTACTTCAATTTCTTTTTATCCTTTAAGTGCTGGTGAATTCCCCCAAGGGTCATTAGAATAATAACGATCAGTGAGACGATAAAACCAGTCACTCCAAGGTTATAGACGGGGGTGTTTCCGTGACTTCCCTGAACAAGCATTGATGAGCCGAGGATAACGGCCGCAAGAATAATTGTCACCATAATACGGTTAACGATTTGGTCCAGCCGGTAAAGAATTTTATTTTGATCTTTCAGTTTAAGGGTTAGCCGGGCTTGATTAGCATTCATAATATCAAGCAGCTGGTTTAACTTTTGGGGAACGGCTGGAAGTTCCTTAGCTGTTTGCAGGGTTTGCCATGCAAGGTCTTCAACTGAGTTTTTAAGGTTGAATTTTTGTTTTAAATATTTGACTCCAAACGGCCGGGCGATATCCATGATCGATAATTCAGGATCAAGTTGGGCAACGATTCCTTCAAGGGTCCCAAAGGCTTTGAACAGAAGGGTAACTTCCGGCTTCATTTGAAGGTTATTTTGGTGACAAAGGGTAATGATCTGGTACAGGGTCGTTGCAAAATCAATTTCCCCCACGCGCATTTTCAAATACGGCGTGATAAAGTTTCCCAAGTCTTCATAGAAGCTTTCTTCGTCAACGTCGCCGACCCGGTTGCAGACATTTAAAACCGCCTCGCCGATTTTACGCGAATTTTTAGTATTCAATGCCAAAATAATGTTGGCGATCCCGTCCACCAAAGCGGGGGTCAGCCGCCCCATCATTCCGAAATCAAGGTAGGTCAGCCGGTATGGCGGAAGTGATTCGCCGGTTTCAACTTGAATTTCGTTTTTGCCGATTTTCTTCGCATAGTGGTGCTGCGGTTCGAAATTTTGTTTTTCATTAACTTCTTCACGATAACTTAAACGGTGAAAAAGAATATTCCCGGGATGCGGGTCGGCATGAAAGAAATTATCAACAAAAACCTGTTTAATAAAGTTTTGAACGAGCGTTTTTGCAACGTACTTTTTCGTTGCTGTCAGTTCTTTTGCTGCTTGGGTCTCAGGTTCCGCCGTTTGTTGAATAAGATACTTAATGCTCTTTCCGCGCATTGCTTCGTTAACAAGGATTTTTGAAGTTGAGTATTGTTGATACACTTTTGGAACGCGAATGATCCCATCCCGGTTGTTGAGCTGATAAAATTCAATTCCGTTTTGGATTTCGACCTGCGTATTGATCTCATTCAGCAATGCGGTTCGAATTTCATCAAGGGTTTCGTTGACGTCAATGACTTCAATGTCCGGTACAAATTTTAAAATCGAAAGGGCCTTGCGGAAAAGGGCCAGGTCCGTTCGAACCAATTCTTCAACGGCGGGATGCTGGATCTTTACCACAACTTTGGTTCCATCTTTAAGGGTTGCGTGGTGGGTTTGACCGATCGATGCGGAAGCAAACGGCTTCTTGTCAAATGAGGCAAACGTATCGGCAATTGACTTTCCAGTTTGCTTTTTAAAGGTTGCGGCAACCGTTTGAAAATCGTCGACTTGGACGTTATCCTGCAATTTCCGCAATTCTTGAATATATTCGGGTGAAATTAAATCCGGCCGGGTTGAAAGCAACTGGCCGGCCTTGATAAAGGTTGGTCCCAGCTCTTCAAGCGCTTCGCGAAATTCGGCTGGATGAGTCTGATGGACAAAGTTATGAAGCATATTGTAGTTGCGCATGATCCGAATAATATGAAGAAGCCGGGTTCGTTTATCTTTGCGCGTAATTGTAACTGCCGTTTCGGTCATTGTTAAAACCCCTTTAAGATCAATTTTGTTAAACTAATTTTACCATTTAATTAAGAGCCGCGAAAAGGCAAACGCTTGATACACAAAGATGAAAACGGTTCTTTAATTTTAATAATGAAGATGATACACTAAAATAGTAAACGCTATCATAGCAAAGAACGATGAATTTAATACACAAAAAGGAGTCATTGAGGAGGTAAAATTTTGAAACGCAAAGAAAAGGTTTGGGAGTATTTGAAAACCGTCTTGCCGGATGCACCTCAAGGAGTAACGACTTCAAAGGTCGCAATGGATCTGGATTTGGTTCGAACAAATGCCAGTAAAGAGCTGAATGTTTTGGTAAAGGAAGGTAAACTTGCGAAAACGGCGACCCGGCCGGTCAAATACTTTTTTGCTGATCAGGCCCAGCCGGCGATTGCTTCAGCTTCAAAAGAAAAGAAGGCCAAGGATCAGGCACCGAAAATTGCGAATAAGGATCAAAAAGATCATCAAGATGATATTTTTGACCATTTAATTGGAAGAACGAGCAGTCTTAAAAATCAAATCGAACAGGCGAAGGCCGCCATTTTATACCCGCCACATGGCTTGAATGTGTTGATCACGGGGCCGACCGGATCAGGGAAAACGTACTTTGCGAATGCAATGAACCAGTTTGCATGTAACCAGGGAGTGATCAGCAATCCGCACCTAACAACGTTTAACTGTGCTGATTACGCCCATAACCCGCAACTTTTAATGTCGCATTTGTTTGGGTATGTTAAGGGTGCGTTTACCGGGGCAAATGAGGACCAGGAAGGGTTGATCCAAAAAGCTGATGGTGGAATCTTATTCTTAGATGAAGTTCACCGGTTGCCACCCGAAGGTCAAGAAATGATTTTTTATTTAATGGATCATGGAACATATTCACGGTTAGGGGAAACAGACAAAGCGCACCATGCTAATTTACGATTGATCTGCGCAACGACGGAGGATCCTGAAAGTTCATTGCTCGCGACGTTTGTGCGCCGGATCCCAATTGTTGTTCAAATGCCGAGCTTTAATTCCCGGACGATGCGGGAACGGTTTGGTTTGTTGAAACAAATGTTGTTGATCGAAGCTAACCGAATCCATAAGAAAATTTATTTTGATGAAGACGTTGCCCGGTCATTGATTGGCAGTGTAACTTATGGGAACGTTGGTCAATTAAAATCAAATGTTCAATTAGTATGTGCGCAAGGATTCTTGAATAATATTCAGGAAAAGGATGCCATTTACCTGCACTTTGAGCAGCTTCCGCCAAATATTAAAGATGGTCTTTCGCGCCTGGCAAATGATCGGGAACAATTTGGCGACTTGGCCAAAATGATGGATCCGCAAATGGTAGTTGCGCCGGATGATTCGACTGCGTTGATCAATGATGAAGATAACTATGAATTACCATATAATCTGTACGAAATCATTGGCGATAAAGCGGCATTGTTGAGTAAAGAGGGGCTTGACCAAGAGGCAATCAATAATTTCATTATGACGGATATCAATGTTCACCTTAAAGGGTTCTATTCTGATAAGCATTTGGAGCGGGATCAAGATGACCTGTATGAAATCGTAGATCAGGATGTCGTCGATTTGACGAATCGGTTAAAGCAGATTTTAAAGGATGCCGGTTATCAGATTTCAACGAATTTCCTTTATGCAATGAGCTTGCATATCAGTTCATTTATCAAGCGGGTCGAATCAGGAAAGCCATTGCGGAAAGTTGCCCCGAATATGATTTCGATGGTTCAGGACTATCCGCAAGAATTTGAATATGCCAAGCTTGTCAAGGATGAAATTGAGAACCATTATCATTTGCCGGTTCCAGATTCGGAGCTGTACTATTTGGCAGTTTTACTGATCTCCCTTCAGGCTGAAAAGCAAAACGGGAAAGTCGGGATCGTGGTTGCCGCTCATGGGAACAGCACGGCTTCTTCAATGGTTCAGGTTGTTGACCAGTTACTGAACCCGGATAACTTAACGGCGTTTGATATGTCGCTTGATATGAATCCGCAAGAAGCGCTAAAGGGAATTGAAGAGAAGGTTCGCCAGGTGGATTCGGGAAATGGTGTGATTTTGCTGGTTGATATGGGGTCGCTGAGTACCTTTGACGAAAAAATCAGCGAGCATACCGGGATCAAAGTTAAATCTGTTGATATGGTAACGACGGCGTTGGTTTTGGAAACGGCTCGAAAAACGTCGCTGATCGATAGTGACTTGGAAAACGTTTATCGGGAAATTTCAGAATTTAGTGGTTACTCACGGACGACGGAACGGGAAAAAACTGAGGTTCAGCATTTACCAAAGCAGACCGATGTGATGACTGATCAACAACCGAAGGCCATTTTGGCAATTTGTTCAACTGGTCAGGGGACGGCAGTCAAGATCAAAAAGATGTTGGACAGTATTTTGGTGGATCATCTGATCGATGATATCGTTGTCTTGCCAATTTCCGTTGTTGATATGGAGCAGCAGATTGCGAAGATCCAAAAAGACTACCGGATTGTGGCGGTTACGGGAATTGCCCGGCCGCATCTGAGTGTTCCATTCGTTTCGCTTGAAAAACTGCTTCAAGGCGGCGGTGAACAGTTTATTACGGCAATCGAAAACTTTACGAATAATATCGAAGCCGAAAACCAGTTAGAGACTTCGGAAGAAATGGCAAAGGAAAGAATTCAGCATTATTTAGGACGGTATTTTACTTTTCTTAACCCTGAAAAAGTTACGGAAGTTCTTTGGGAGTACTGTAAGGTGATTGAAAAGGGTCCGGTAAAGTTGAAAAATTCATTAAAGGTTAATTTGAGTATGCATTTGGCCGGGGTGATCGAACGAATTTTAACTCAAAGCGAATTGACGGTTCAACAGGATATTCAAATTGAAGAGGTTCGGAATAATCCGGTTTATCCAATGGTGGTCAAAGCTAACCAAATGCTAGCGGAAAGTTTGAACATTACTTTACCTGAAGAAGAAGTGTATTATGTTGTTAAATTGATCGATACACAAAAACAATAATGATTAGTGAATTGCTTGATACACAATCAAAAGTGTATCAAGCGTTTTTTATCGTTGATATAAAAGCGTTTCCAAGAGATACACAAAGTTGGCACGCTTTTTGCTTATTGTTTAGTGTAAGGCAAAACAATTTGGTGAATGGCTGATTATTAGCAATTATTTTATTCATTATTAAGCCAGTTTCCAATAACGAAAGTGTGATCCTTATGCTTCAAGTTCAATTGCTTCGAATCGATAGCCGGTTGCTGCATGGTCAGGTTGCAACGAATTGGGCACGGGTTCTGAAAATTGACAGAATCATCGTTGCATCTGATAGCGTGGCTCAGGATGCGATTCGGAAAACGCTGATTAAGCAGGCTTCACCGCCTGGATTGCGAACTCATATCGTTCCGATTCAGAAGGTGATTCGGATTAATCAGGACTCACGTTTTGATGGAGAAAAAGTTTTATTACTGGTTGAATCTCCCCAGGATGCTTTGCGATTAATCCTCGGCGGAATTGAAGTTTCAAGAATCAATATCGGTTCTTTGAGCTTTGACAATTCCAAAAAGATGATCAGCGATACTGTCGCTGTTAGTCAACGAGACATTCAAGTTTTTCAACTTCTTCATCAGCATGGAATTCAACTTGAGATTCGGAAAGTATCAAGCGATAGTCCGAAAGATCTCTGGCAGATTTTAATTGATAAGCATTTGATTACCGAGTAGGTTTTGCGAATTAAGAATACACCAAAGGAGGAAAACATTATGGTAGGAATTATCCTTGCTAGCCATGGCGGATTCGCTGAAGGCATTTATCAATCTGGTGAAATGATCTTCGGTAAACAAGAAAATGTTAAGGCATGTATCTTGAAGCCGAGTGAAGGTCCGGATGATATTCGCAAAAAAATGGAAGACGCCATTGCTTCATTTGATGATCCAAAACAAGTATTATTCCTGATCGATCTTTGGGGTGGAACTCCATTTAATCAGGCAAATAACTTATTCGACAAGCATCAAGACACATGGGCAATCGTTACTGGCCTGAACTTACCAATGTTAATCGAAGCATACGGCGCTCGATTGCAAGATGGAATTACAGCACAACAAATTGCCAAACAGATTATGGAACCCGCTAAAAGCGGTGTAAAAGTTCGGCCTGAAAGTATCCAACCTGAAGCTGAAAAGCCACAACAGGTTCAAAATAACAGTGCAAATACCGTTAGCTCAATTCCAGAAGGGACGGTTCTTGGCGACGGTCATATCAAATACTCATTGATTCGAATTGATTCACGGTTGCTTCACGGCCAAGTTGCCACTTCTTGGACAAAGACGGTTAAACCAGACCGAATCATTGTTGTTTCAGATTCAGTTGCGAAGGACAAACTTAGAAAGAACATGATTATGCAGGCGGCTCCTCCTGGTGTCCATGCTAATGTTGTCCCAATTAAGAAGATGGTCGAAGTTTCGAAAGACCCAAGATTTGGTGCTACCCACGCACTGGTTCTTTTCGAAACGCCCGAAGATATTCTGAAAGCTGTAAATGCAGGACTTGATTTGAAAGGTAAAACCATTAACGTTGGTTCAATGGCTCACAAGGTTGGAAAAGTAGCCGTTACAAAAGCGGTATCACTTGATCAAACAGATATTGATACTTATAAAGAATTAATCAAAGATGGTTTGAAATTCGACGTCAAAATGCTTCCTTCTTCATCTTCAGATGATATTTCTGAATTACTTGATAAAGCAAGTAAGGGATTAGCAGAAGGGAAACAAAAAGCATAATAAGGAGGAAATACTATGTCGACAATGTCAATTATTTTAGTCCTCATTATTGCTTTCTTAGCGGGTGTGGACAGTGTGCTTGATATTTTTCAATTTTATCAACCAATTGTTGTATGTACATTAATTGGATTAGTATGCGGACAATTAACCGCTGGCTTAGTTTTAGGTGGAACGCTTCAAATGATCGTCTTAGGCTGGGCAAACGTTGGGGCTGCGATGGCACCTGATACGTCACTAGCCGGGGTTGCTTCTGCAATTATTTTAATGTTAGGTAACAAAGGTGTTAGCGGCGTAAATACAGCCGTTGCCATGGCGATTCCATTGGCTGTTGCTGGATTAATGCTTACGATGTTAGTTCGGACATTATCAGTTTCATTTGTTCACTTTATGGACGCAGCTGCTAAAAAGGCCAACTTCAGACAAGTTGAAATGTGGCACTATATCGCAATGATTTGCCAAGGACTTCGGGTTGCAATTCCAGCCGGCCTTTTGTTATTCATCCCTGCTCATGATGTTCAAGCACTTTTAAATGCAATTCCAGCGTGGCTCAACGATGGAATGACAATCGGTGGTGGCTTAGTTGTTGCCGTTGGTTACGCAATGGTTATCAACATGATGGCTACAAAAGAAGTATGGCCATTCTTCATTATCGGTTTTGTGATTGCTGCAATTAATCAATTAACATTGCTTGCTTTAGGTCTTTTAGGAGTTGCCTTTACACTTATTTACCTCAATCTGGATAAACACGGAAACAATAACGGAGGCGGCGGAAACAGTAATACCGGTGATCCGTTAGGCGATATTCTAGATGATTACTAAAATAAGGAGGAATTCGAAATGGCTGAAGAAGCAAAAGTTGTTTTATCAAAAAAAGATCGATTTAAAGCCTTTTTGCGTTCAACATTGATCCTTGGATCATTTAACTATGAACGAATGCAAAACGGTGGTGTTTGCTACTCAATGATTCCTGCCATCAAAAAATTGTATAAGTCTGAATCAGATCGGGCAGAAGCATTAAAGCGGCACCTTGAATTCTTTAATACTACACCTGAATTATTCTCACCAATTTTAGGGGTTGTTCTTTCACTGGAACAAGACAAAGCAAATGGTGCGGATGTTGATGATAGCGCAATTTCAGGGGTTAAAGTCGGAATGATGGGACCTTTAGCCGGAATTGGGGATCCAATCTTCCTGTTCACATTACGGCCAATTCTAGGATCATTGTGTGGTGCAATGGCGATTTCAGGAAACGTATTAGGTCCAATTCTTTTCTTCGTTTTATGGAACTTAATTCGTGGAATTTTTATGTGGAACTTACAGGAATTTGGCTATAAGGCTGGTTCAAAAATCGCTGAAGATGTTTCGGGTTCACTTCTACACGATGTTACGCGCGGTGCCTCGATGATGGGGATGTTTGTCCTCGGTGGATTAATCGATCGATGGGTTAAGGTTGATTTCAAACCGATTGTATCAACCGCCAAAATGCAAAAAGGAACATACATTGACTGGAGTTCACTTCCTTCAGGTCATGCAGGTGTTCAAAAAGCACTTGAACTTTACAACAACGGCCAAGGGCTTGCATTGTCATCAACTAAAGTTACAACAATGCAAAACATCTTTGACCAATTAATTCCTGGACTTGCAGGACTGTTAATTACGTTCCTTTGCATGTGGCTTTTAAAGAAGAATGTTTCACCAATTTGGATCATTATTGGATTATTTGCGGTCGGAATTGTCGGCCACTTAATCGGATTACTTTAAAATTGAGAAGGGAAAAATGATAAATGGAAATTGCACAATCACAAAATACGAAGGCGGAACTTGTTGATAAGGCGACTTCTTTCATTGGAATGGCAACTTACGGTCAAATTATGATTGGGGATAAAACTTTTGAATTTTACAATTCTAAAAATCCCAAAGACTATATTCAAATTCCATGGAATGAAGTGGATTTGATAATCGCTTCTGTATATTTTAAAGGCAAATGGATTCCAAGGTTTGCAATTCAAACTAAACAAAATGGAATATTCCCGTTTGCAGCACGACATCCAAAAGCCGTTTTGCGTGCTTGCCGGGAACATATCAATGCTGACCATATTGTGCGTTCACTTACATTTTTCCAAGTGATTCGAAGAGGGATCCATAATCTTTTCCATCGAAAAAACAAATAAAAGAAGCTCTGGTTTGATCCAGAGCTTCTTTTGCTATTTATTCGCCTTAATTATTCGTTTAATGTTTCGCTTTAATACTTGGAAGAAAGTTAATGAACGAACAATGTTATTTGAATCGATATAATTTCGACAAGCACGTAATACCTTTTTTGGTTCTTTTGATGAAAAAATGTACATTTTTCCTTCTTTGGTCTGAACCGCAAAACGCGGAATATACTTCCCCTTGAAATATAATGAAGCAATAACTCTATTAACTTCATCCCACGGAATCTGCAAATAATGATTTACGTTATCCCCATAAAACTCAAACGCTTTGTTCCCAACCATAATCTGACCATACGTTCCAGTTCCATGGTGATAAACCGCTTTTTCAACAACATCTGCTTTCGAATTTAATGATTCAACCATTCATCTTTCCTCTATTCCAAAGTAATTATTAAAGTAAACCAACGACGTGGCCTAAAATACCAACGATGAAGATTCCGATAATGATCCAAATTGGTGAAACCTTCTTCTTAAGTAACCACATGCAAAGGAATGTCAAAAGTAATCCAGCTAATCCTGGAATCAATTGATCAAGAACATTTTGCATTGTTGTGATCTTAACGGATGATAAAGCTTGACCTTGACCATTGTTATAAAGTTCAAGTGCTTTTTGGATTCCTTCATGGCCTGAAGGAAGTGAATGCCAATCAATGTAAGCACCTTTTTGTAATTGAACTTTTGAAACAATCGGCTTGAAATCAATCTTAACCCACCGTTGAATCAATGAACCAAGGACAAACATCCCAAGCATTGAAGCCCCACGAGTTACGTCTTGCATCATTGTTCCTGATAAGTCGTCGGTAATTGCAGAACCGGCTTTGTAACCAAATTCTTGGGTGTACCATTGGAAGCCCCAACGGAACAAGTTCCAAACAACGAAGAACATGATCGGTCCTAAAATGTTTCCGCTCATCGCAAGTGAAGCACACAAAGCACCTAAGATCGGACGAACCGTGAACCAGAAGACTGGGTCACCGACACCAGCCAACGGACCCATCATTCCGACCTTAACCCCGTTGATTGTTTCGTCATCAACATCGCCACCGTTAGCGCGTTCTTCTTCAAGGGCTAACGTAACCCCAATAATTGGTGAAGCCATAAATGGGGTCGTGTTAAAGAATTCCATGTGGCGCTTTAAAGCTGCTTGGCGATCTTCATCTGTCTTATATAATTTCTTGATTGCAGGAATCATTGAAAATGCATAACCGCCGTTTTGCATCCGTTCATAGTTCCATGATCCTTGTAAGAATTGTGAACGAGCTGCAACTTTGAAACGTGTTTTCTTATCAACTTTAATTCGATTTTCTTTTTCAGTCATTCTTTTCACGCTCCTTCATTTTAGTAGTCATCTAGAATATCACCTAACGGATCGCCGGTATTGCTGTTGCCACCGCCGTTACCGCCATTGCCACCTTTTTTATCAAGGTTCAAGTACATCAATGTAATTGCAACAGCTAAAGCACCGATTGCTAACAATGTTAATTTTGTTAAAGCAGCGATTACAAAACCAACAATGAAGAATGGCCATGTTTCCTTAGTAGCCATCATGTTGATAACCATTGCGTAACCAACGGCAACAACCATGCCACCACCGATTGTCATTCCGGCTGATAACCATGAAGGAATTGCATTTAACATGTGTTGAACTGTGTGAGTTGGGATAATAAGTAATAATCCGCAAGGAATAGCAACACGTAAACCTTGTAAAATAATTGCAACTGTTTGCCACATGTTCATCTTCTTAAAGCTAACTTCTTCAGCAGCCTTATCCATTGCGTGGGTGATCCCAACACAGATTGTCCGCACGATCATGTTCATAACTAATCCGGCAACGGCAAATGGAACAGCCATGGCAACAGCGGTTCCAACCCCTTTAACACCTAAGTTACCCATTGCTAAAACAATTGCTGATGCAGTTGAAGCAAAGGCAATATCTGGGGCAACGGCCGCACCGATGTTAGCCCATCCTAAAACGATCATTTGTAATGTCCCACCAAGAATAATTCCGGCGGTCAAATTTCCTGTTACTAAACCGATCAATGTACAAGTAACAAGCGGTTGATAAAATTCAAATTCATCTAAAATACCATCCATCCCGGCAAAGAATGCAATGATAATTACTAAAATTGCTTGAACGATAGACATTTGTCTTCCTCCTTACTATTTCTTTTTCGCTAACTCTTCACGAGCCTTATTAACAAGATCCATCATGTTTTCTGGTGAATCATTTGGAACTTTCCGAACGTCAAACTTGATTCCCATTTCATTTAACTTGTCGTATGTTTCAACATCCTTTTCGTTTAATGAAAGAACTTTGTTTACGGCAACCTTACCTTCAGAGTGAGCCATTGAACCAATGTTCAGCGTCTTAATGTCAACGCCGCCTTCAATTGCTTTCAAGGCATCCTCTGGGTTTTCAAAGAGGACCAATGCCTTCGTTGCTCCAAACCGCGGATCTTTTGAAACTTCGATCATTTTCTTAATTGGAACAACGTTTGCCCGGACACCAGGAGGAGCAGCCTGAATAATCATGTTCTTCCGTAACTTGTCTTTTGAAACGTTGTCTGAAACAACAATGATCCGGTCTGGACGAACTGATTTTGTCCAAGCAGTAGCAACTTGGCCGTGAAGTAACCGTGAGTCGATCCGAACTAAACCGAACTTGATGTGACCGTCGCCTAAAACCGTTCCTTCAGGGATTGCACCGGTTGGTTGCTTACTTTCAGCAGCTTTTGGTGCTTCCTTCTTTGGAACAAGTCCTTCAGGTAAGGTCTTGATTCCGTCTTTGGCAGAACCAACGATTTGTTTGGCGATTTCACGGGCCGTAATTCCGTCTTGCAACCGGGCACCGTATGCTTCGATCAGCATTGGTAAGTTTAAGCCGGTAACAATTGCCCATGTGTCTTTGTGTTCAGCAAACAAATTGCTTGCTTGGTTGAATGGAGTACCACTCCAAAGGTCAATTAAGAATAATACTTGTTCTGGATCATCAAATGAAGCAATGGCGTCTTCCATTTTTTTGCGAATATCATCCGGGCCTTCACTCGGCTTCAAGATACATGCCTTAACATTTTCTTGTTTACCGAAGATCATTTCACCAGATTGATAAATGCCTTCAGCGAATCCGCCATGGCTAGCAAGGATAATTCCTACCATAATGTTTTCCTCCTTTGGTGTATTCTTAATTCGCAAAACCTACTCGGTAATCAAATGCTTATCAATTAAAATCTGCCAGAGATCTTTCGGACTATCGCTTGATACTTTCCGAATCTCAAGTTGAATTCCATGCTGATGAAGAAGTTGAAAAACTTGAATGTCTCGTTGACTAACAGCGACAGTATCGCTGATCATCTTTTTGGAATTGTCAAAGCTCAAAGAACCGATATTGATTCTTGAAACTTCAATTCCGCCGAGGATTAATCGCAAAGCATCCTGGGGAGATTCAACCAGTAATAAAACTTTTTCTCCATCAAAACGAAAATTTAAATTTATTTGAATAAACATCTTGACCTTAAGACGTAAGGTTGGTAAAATATAAAAGTCGTCATTAGACAGATGGCTTTTCAATAATTAATTTTTAAAATTAGTTGTTGACATCGCATTTATTAAATGGTACTATTTAATAGTTGTCTTTTGACAAAAGTTGTAGATCTTTGAAAACTGAACAATGTTTCGACACACAAATGTGCAGGGCAATTCA
>LHCFC04200__coassemble_406_pt1 | contig 30110 bp, 31 predicted proteins | sample LHCFC04200__metabat2_low_PE_012 | metagenome-assembled genome bin LHCFC04200
CCAGGAACGGCAATTGCCTTAACTTGGCCGCCATCTTCAAGGGTTGAATCAAAGACCTTGAAGCCAGCGCCTCTAACGGCAGCTGACATGTCTTTTAATTCCATGCCGAAGCGGATATCTGGCTTATCAGAACCGTAACGATCCATGGCTTCGTCCCATGTGATGTGCTTGATTGGGGTTTGAATATCAATCCCAAGCGTGTCCTTCATTACGGCTTTCAATAAGCCTTCCGTCATTTCCATGATTTCGTCTTGATCCATGAATGACGTTTCAATATCGATTTGGGTAAATTCTGGTTGCCGGTCACCCCGCAAGTCTTCATCACGGAAGCACCGTGCAATTTGGTAGTAACGATCAAAGCCGGCGCCCATCAACAATTGCTTGAACAATTGTGGTGATTGCGGCAATGCGTAAAAGTGTCCTGGGTAGACCCGTGAAGGAACCAAGTAATCCCGGGCCCCTTCAGGAGTTGACCGTGTCAAGTATGGCGTTTCAATGTTGATGAAGTGGTTTTCATCAAGGTAACGGTGAACCGTTTGAGTAATGCGGTTCCGGATCATCAATGCCTTTTGCATTTCTGGCCGGCGCAAATCAAGGTAACGGTACTTCAACCGCATGTCGTCGGTTGCGTTGGTGTTGTCGGTGATTTCAAACGGCGTTAATTTGGCCTTGTTTAAAACGTGCACGTCACTAACTTCAACTTCAACTTTCCCGGTCTTCATGTTCGGGTTGATGGCATTTTCGTCCCGCGCAACAACTTTACCGACAACTTCGATGACGTATTCGCTTCTCAATGAGTCGGCGATTTTCAATGCATCCGGGCCGAATTCTTGACTGAAGACTAATTGAACAATGCCTTCGCGATCCCGTAAATCGATAAAGATCAAGTTTCCAAGGTTCCGTCGTTTTTGAACCCAACCTTTTAATACAACTTCTTGGCCTAAATACTTTTCATCAACGAGGCCTGCATATGTCGTTCTTCTCAAAATAAACTTCCTCCGCTACTTAATTACTTTTGCAAAATCATTGATCACATCGTCAAGGGAAACGCTGATTTCGTTTCCGGTTTCCATATTCTTCACGTTTGCCTTGTTTTCTTGTAATTCACGTTCACCGATCGTGATCGTGTACTTCGCATTCAAGCGACTTGCGGTCTTGAATTGACCTTTTGGTTTGCGGTCAAGGTAATCGCGATCAGCCGTGTATCCTTGATGGCGCAATGCTTGAACGATTTCTAATGACTTAACGTTTGTTTCGCCGCCAATGCCAACAACGTAAGCATCCAATTCGTCATCTAATGGCAGCTTGCCTTGTTCAGCATCCAATACAAGCAATAACCGTTCAACCCCAAGACCGAAGCCGATTCCAGGAGTTGCGGGACCGCCGAGTTGTTCAACTAACCCGTTGTAACGGCCACCGGCACAAACCGTTGTCCACTTGCCGCCAAAGGCTTTTGAATCACTCATAATTTCAAAGATCGTGTGGTTATAATAGTCCAATCCACGCACCATGTTGGCATCGACTTCGTATTCAATGCCGAGGTCTTCAAGCAACTGTTTAACCGTATCAAAGTGCTTTTGCGAATCTTCCGTTAAGAAATCAAGGATCGATGGTGCATTTTCAACAATCTTCTGGTCATTTTCATCCTTGCTGTCAAGGACCCGCAATGGATTCTTATGTAACCGTTCCTTTGAGTCTTCCGATAATTGATCTTCAAATGGTTCAAGGTAGTCGATCAATGCTTGGCGGTAATTCTTCCGTGTTTCCAAATCACCTAAGGTATTGATAACCAGCTTCAAACTGTGAACCCCAACTGAATTCAATAAGTCCATCGCCATTGCGATGACTTCAACGTCAAGCGTTGGATTATCAACGCCGAAAGCTTCAACCCCGATTTGGTGGAATTCACGTAACCGTCCTGATTGCGGCCGTTCATAACGGAACATTGGTCCCATGTAGTAAACCTTATATGGCTTTTGATATTCTGGTCCGTATAATTTGTTTTCAACAAATGACCGCACAACGCCCGCCGTTCCTTCTGGCCGTAATGTAATGTGGCGATCACCCTTATCGTGGAAATCGTACATTTCCTTCGTTACGATATCTGATGTTTCCCCTGAAGTCCGTGAAAAGACTTCGAAGTTTTCAAATGTTGGCGTCCGCATTTCGTGATAACGGTACTTCTTGAATAATTCACGTGCTTTGCCTTCAACGTATTGCCATTTTGCAGATTCATCTGCCAAAATATCAGCTGTTCCCTTTGGTTTTTGATACTTCAAAAGACTCATTCCTTCCATTCAAATTCCGATTAAAAAGAAAACGCCCCTGTCATCACTGACAAGGGCGCACACTGTGCACGGTACCACCTTAACTTCTTACTTTAGAATAACGCTCATCACGGTACATCAGTACACCTCAAAAGTGTCTTCGTTAAATCGCACCTGTAAATTCACACCAACCATCTACTCTCTGAAACTGCGAACTCAACTACTGGTCTTTCTCACCGGTCTTTTTCGTTACCTAAAGTTTACAAAGGAAAATTAACAAAGTCAAGCGCGATTGTTACAAAACTCTTAAATTCCGCGGTTAGTTGCACTAAGTCAAAATATTTTGCTAATATGGTATTTGATAATATCTTTGGAGATTTGATTTATGAAAGAAAACAATCAGTTAAAAGTTGAGGATACGTTCGGCTTTCTTTGGATTCTTTTGCTTTGTGTTGCTGCCTTTTTAGGTTATCGGACTTTCACCTACATGCAGCAAATGCCAATTGAAACCGAAGATGCCGCACTTTACCAGCAACCCAGTGTGTTTGCGCATAAAGACCGCGACTTGGCAAAGGGCAGCCGGGTCAAGGTACTAAAGCATAAATACAACTGGGTCTACGTGAAAACGAATGAAGATCAGTACGGTTGGATGGGAACATGGATGATCAATTCAAAGTATCAAAATCCAGTTAATAACCTTTCTGAAGCCACGATCGTAATCGATGCCGGCCACGGCGGTGCGGATTCTGGCGCCCTATCAACGAATGGCAAGAAAGAAGAAAAGACCTTCACCTTGCGTTACGCTAAACAACTTCAATCAAAATTGAAAAAAGCCGGGGCGCGCGTTTACATGACACGTGACAGCGACAAAACCGTCAGCTTAAGCAAACGGCCGGAATTGGCTGAAAAAGTGCATGCCGATGCGTTCATCAGTTTCCACTTTGACTCGTCACCGCAGGACAACAGCGCTAGCGGATACACGACGTATTACTACCATAAGGATAATGGTTCATTCCGGTTAGCCAAAGACATCAACAGTCAACTGACTTCTCTTGGCTTAGATAATCGCGGCGTTGATTTCGGGAACTTCTTAGTTTTACGGGATAACACCCAACCAGCCGTCTTGCTTGAAAGCGGCTATATCAATTCTGACCGTGACTTAAGCTTTATCGATGACAGCAGTTATGAAAATAAAGTCACAAACGATGTCGTTAAGGGCTTGCAATTATACTTTGAAGGTAAAGATGAAAACGCGTTGATTGCGAATGATCCAAATTAAACAAAAGAGGATGTGATTAGTCACATCCTTTTTCGTTATATCTGCATAATCGGGTTCCAAAACAAACGAGCTACGACGCGAAGCTAGTGAAGTTCGAAAACCTCCGAATCTATGCTGACGCGATTCGTTCGCTTTTCTGCTTCCACCACACTCGTTTTTACTGTTTTGTCACACCTTTCTATTTAATCCAATTCAAAATATCATGCATATCTTGAATGCGGTGTTCCGGTGATGCTGGTTCGATGATCAGATCATCCGGATCAAATAAAATTCCGCTCATCTTAGCGTTGTGAGCCGCTGCAATATCAAGCACCCGGTCACCGACCATGACGCAGTTTTGCGGATCAAGATCGTACTTTTCAACTAATGAGTTTAATGAAGCTGGATTTGGTTTTCGTGGAAACTTCTTTTCAGCTGTGACCGCATCCGTGAAGTACTTCTTCAAGTTAAACTTGGCTAACATTTCCAATGAGCTCTTGTTCCGGTGGGTCATTAAGTAGTTGTGCCCGCCATTCGCAACGACCTTAGCCAACACTTCTTGAACCCCGTCAAACGGCTTCATCTTGTCTTCAAGCTTGGCTTCAATTGGATTATATTCTTCACGCAATGCTTCTGGTTCTTCTTCAAGGTTGTTTTGAGTCCGGTAGTATGCAAACGTCTTTCCTAACGAAGTTTGCCGCATATGCCGATAAACTTCATCCTGATCAAGCTTGACACCTTTTTGTTCAAAGACATCCATAAAGGCTTCAACCATGCCTGGATACGTGTTGTATAACGTCCCGTCAAAATCCCAGAAAAATTCTTGATACATTATCGTCACTCTTTCCGCTTATTTTTGGTTCGAATCGTAAATGATCGTTATCGGCCCGTCATTGACCAATGCCACGTCCATGTCGGCTCCAAACTGACCGGTTTGAACTTCAATGCCGTATGACCGGAGTTTTTCATTGAAGTAGTGGTAATTCTCCTTGGCCAATTCTGGCTTTTGTGCTGCCCCAAAGCCTGGCCGGTTGCCGTTCTTGGTTGAGGCATACAAAGTAAATTGCGATACCGATAAAATTGCGCCTTGAACCTGTTTGATTGACAGGTTAATTTTACCATTTTCATCGGCAAACAACCTAGCATTTGCAACTTTACGCGCAATGTAGTCGATATCTTCGATCGAATCATCGTGGGTAAAGCCGACTAACAGCATGTAGCCCTTGCCAACTTTGCCAATTACCTGATCATCAACCGTTACGCTTGCGGATTTAACTCGTTGTAAAACTACTCTCATCTTATGATCTCCTTTAGTGAATTGGACGTTCAACCAGGTAAACGTCCGGTACCCGTTTGATGTTATCGATCAGTCGTTGCAGGTGTTCTTTATTGCGAACACCGACCACAATACTGATTACCATCATTTGATTATGGTCAACGTTTCCGTTAACGGATTTCAACGTCTTTGTTGAATTATTGACCATTTGTAAAATGTCGCTTAATAATCCAGCTCGATTATAGCCTTGAATCTTCAATTCTGCATCATATAACTTATGTTCGCTTGGCAAGCCGTTCCATGAAACATCAATTAACCGACTGCCGTTTTCATTTTCAACCTGCACATTCGGGCAATCAACGCGGTGAATCGATACCCCGCGCCCTTTCGTAATGTAACCCACGATTTGATCGCCCGGAATTGGGTTGCAGCACCGACTAAGCCGCACCATCATGTTATCGATCCCGGCAATTAAAATGTGGTCATTATTCTTCCCGCTTCGGGGAGCTTCCTTCGCCGGATTTTCAATTTGCTTATGATCTTCAAGCAGCTCTTTTTCTTGTTGTTTGCGTTGCTCGTTTGCCCGCTGCTGCCGAATGTCCTTTGTCAGCAGGTTCACGATTCCCAACGGTTGCAGGTTGCCAAAACCGATTCCGGCATACAACTCATCCACCGATGGCAGTTGCTTTTTATCAAGCACTCGTTGAATGTTTTTGTAAGTTAAAACTTCGCGCGGGTCAAAGCCTTCTTCAACTAGCGCGTTATGCAAGATTTCTTGACCTTTTTCCCGATTTTGAATGTAATCGCGCTTCTTGAAGAACTTCCGGATCTTGTTGCGCGCGCGGTTCGTGTGAACGAGCTTCAACCAGTCATTACTTGGGCCGGCAGAGTTCGCCGACGTTAAAATATCGACAATGTCGCCGTTTTTAATTTGATAATCCAACGGAACGATTTTGCCATTGACCTTGGCGCCGGTAGCATGGTTCCCAATTTCCGTGTGGATCGCATAGGCCATATCAAGCGGGCCTGCGCCCTTCGGCAACTCGGTTACATCGCCTTTCGGAGTGAAGGCGTAAACGCGGTCACTAAATAAATCGCCCTTGACACTTTCCATAAAGTCCTTTGCATTGGCCGCCTCATCTTGCAGTTCGATGATTTCCTTAAACAAATTTAGCTTGTCGCCAGTGGCGGTTTCCTTGACCGGACTCTTCTTGCCTTCCTTGTATGCCCAGTGCGCAGCAATTCCGTATTCCGCTACCCGGTGCATTTCTTCAGTTCGAATCTGAACTTCAAACGGTTTGCCTTGCGGACCAATAACCGTCGTATGCAGTGATTGGTACATATTGGCTTTTGGCATTGCGATGTAGTCCTTAAACCGTCCCGGCATTGGTTTCCACCGCGTATGAATTGCCCCTAAGACGGCATAGCAATCCTTGATTGACTTGACCACGACCCGCACCGCTAACAGGTCATAAATCTGACTGAATTGCTTGTGCTGATCACGCATTTTCCGGTAAATCGAATAGATGTGCTTCGGCCGCCCATAGATCTCACAATCAAGGTTCAAGTCCTTAATGGCATCCTTGATCTCTTCAATCGCCTCGTTGATATACTTGATTCGTTCCGTCCGCTTAGCATCCATCAAATGAACGATGCGGTAATACTGTTGGGGATTCAAGTAGCGCAACGAAATATCTTCAAGTTCCCATTTGATCGTACTGATTCCGAGCCGATCAGCTAATGGTGCATAAATTTCAAGGGTTTCATTTGCAATTCGGCGTTGCTTATCCGGTCGCAAATGATTCAACGTTCGCATATTGTGCAAACGGTCCGCCAATTTAACAATGATTACCCGCAAGTCTTTAGCCATCGCAAGCAATAATTTCCGATGATTTTCAGCTAACTGTTCCTGATGCGATTTGTAGCGAATCTTACTTAATTTGGTAACCCCATCAACAATTACTTCAACATCATGGTTGAAAAGCTCACCAATGTCTCCCAATGTCACGTTCGTATCTTCAACAACGTCATGTAAAAAGCCGGCCGCAACCGTTTCAGGATCCATCTTCAAATCAGCCAAAATTCCCGCAACCTGGATTGGATGAATAATGTATGGTTCACCCGATTGCCGGGTTTGTTCACGGTGAACGTAAGTCGCAAATTTGCAAGCTTTCTTTACTAATTCAACGTGTTCTTCATTCATATATTGACTGCACATTTGAAGCACATCGTCAGCAGTCCAAATCACTTCTTTATCCATTCATCTTCACCCGTTTCAATTTAAATCATAGTAAAAATGAGACTGTTACCAGCCTCACTTTCGTTAGTTCTTCGTTATTCCGTACGCCAAAAGACTTGCTACAAGGTAGACTACTCCAACAATCCGTAAGATTCCCATAAAAAAGCTTCCCGCCGTAATCACAAACAAAAACGGGAAAAACAACAACGGAATCCATGAATCCTCGTTCTTACCAGCATATAAACCCACAAGAATTGAAAAAATCATATCAAAACCAAACATAACAAAGCCAATTTTCGTGACATCGTTGGCTTTGCATACATTAAAAATAATCGGAATAATCAATGCAAAAATTGCAGCAGCAACCAAATACCACAGCATTCGGATAATAAACGTCTTTTTTTCGTCAGTCATATAAAACCTCTTCAATTCAAATCTTTGTTATTATTCTACTCCAACTCCGTAGCAAAGGAAAGCGCCGCGAGTAAATAAAGCGGTGCGGTTTCTGCCCGTAAGATCCGCGGTCCAAGGCCGGCACATTGATAGTTCGCTGCCGTAAGTTGCTTGATTTCTTCGGGGGCAATCCCGCCTTCTGGGCCAAAGAATGCCACTAATGATGTTGGATCTTTTGCCCGGGTCTGCGTTGCAATCTGCGCTAAAACTGTTTTTTCGTCTTGCTTAGCCGATTCTTCATACGCCACGACCTTAAAGTCCGCAGCCGCATTCATTGCAATCACATCATCCAGTGAATCCGCCCACTCAACTTCCGGAACATGGTTGCGGTGCGACTGTTCTGCTGCATTTAACGCAATGGTCTGCAGCCGCTTGATTTTCTTAGCTTGTTTTTGGTTCTTCCACCGGGCAACTGAATACCGGCTGTTCAAAAAGATAAACCGGGCTGCTCCAAGTTGCGTGCCCTTCTTAACGATTTCTTCAGCCTTATCGCCCTTTGAAACGCCGCAAACGATTGTAACCTTAACCGGCATTTCAACTTCCCGGTCAATTGTTTTTACGATCGTAAATTGGCCTTCATGCTTCTCAACCTTCGTTAGCTGGCACTGATAAACCTTTTCGTCGGCCGTCACTAACTCAAATTGGTCATCGACCTTCATCCGCAAAACATCAACGGCATGGTGAAAAATTTCTTGCGGTAAAAGTAACTTTTCTTTTTTAAATTCAGTTGATTTTTGAACTGTAAAAAAACGTTGCATCCTATTCTCCTTCGTTCGGCAAGTGCGCAATGATCGAGTACCAATCCTTTTGGTTCAAAATCTCATCGATCACAAATCCATGCTTTGTTAATTCGTTTACGATCAAATCTTTCTTATCATTGATGATTCCTGAAGTAATGAATTTTCCACCGGGATTTAAGCATTCTTTGGCTTGCGGAATCAACGGGACAATAATTTCCGCTAAAATGTTAGCCACGATCAAATTGACTTTTTTACTGATTCCATCAAGCAAACTATTTGTTCCGATATTAATATCCTTCGCAATCGGATTCAACGCCACGTTTTCCTTCGTGGCTTTGATTGCTTCGTCATCAATGTCATATGCATCGATTTCGCCGGCTCCAAGATACTTCGCTGCAATACTTAAAACTCCTGAACCAGTGCCGACATCGATCATTGATTCATTTCCACGAATTTCCTTTTCAAGTGCTAGGAGTGCCAGACTGGTCGTCGGGTGTGTTCCCGTTCCAAATGCGCGGCCCGGATCAAGCCGAATCACCTTTTCATCATCATTTTCAGGTTGGTAGTCTTCCCAACTTGGAACGATCGTTAAATACCGCGTAATGCGTACTGGATGGTAATATTTTTTCCAAACGTCGCGCCATGAATCATCGTTAACATCACTTAACTTCACGGTTGCTTTTCCCGGGTCGATCCCGAATTGGCTTAATCCCTTGATCTGCATTTCCAATTCCGGAACCTTTTCCGCCACGTTGACGTTGGCTGGGAAATACGTGATAATCCGCACGTCATTTAAATCGTTGTCATCAATTTGAACGCCGCCCGCGTCATTTTCCATTAAAATATTCGTCACCGCGTCAATTGCTTCGTTTGTCGTTTCAACTACAAGTTCTGTCCAGTCCATGTTCAGCCTCCTAGAATTTCGGATAGTTTAATTGTTGGGTTTCATCTTGACGGGCTGCTAGTTGCTTTTGAAATTCAACTTCATCCCATTTAAGATTAAATGTCTGAATTGAATCATCACTTACAAAATCAAGCAAGTCTGATTCGCCATTATCAAGGGTATCTTGCAAGACGTCTAAAAAGGCATCGGCTTGCCCCTTCGTCCAGCCTTTTTTGCCATTGAATCCCAGGGTTACCAAATAATCTTCCTGGTCAAAATCAAACGGCTTGGTTTGATCATACAGCAAAATCGCATCATCAAACGTGATGATTGGTTCAACGGATTCTGTATCATCCGAATCAACGATTTTATGCCCGCTTTGATTTTCAACGTAAAATTCCATTTCAAGTTCAAAAGCCCGTTCATGCTTGAGCCAGTTCCAAGCCAATGTCCCATCAAAATCTAAATTTTGAACCCCATCGTCAAGGTAATCAATTAATGATTGCTTCTTCATTTTCGAATCCTTTCACTTTATGTGTTAGTAATATTTTAGCGTGATTTAGTTAATGATGCAAAAAGAGGTTGCGACTTTTGTCACAACCTTTCTTGCTATATCTGCATAATCGGGTTCCAAAACAAACGAGCTACTTGGAAGTTCGAAAACCTCCGAATCTACGCTGCGCGATTCGTTCGCTTTTCTGCTTCCACCACGCTCGTTTTTGACGTTTTGTCACACCTAGCTATTTTATTGGTTCCATGCATTCTTGAATTGGCTTTCACCTTGTTTGATGAGTGAGTTAAGGTTGCCGTTCTTAGCATGACTCAAGATGTTTTGCATGATCGTGTTCATTTGTTGATATGCAGCATTTGAGTTCTTGGTTACTGGAACAGTGTAAAGGTTCTTGGTTGCAGCTTCAACTTGGGCTGGAACCTTTGAATCCTTGTTGTTCTTGTATTCGCTGCTGTTAATTACGTCTTGTGATACTGGGATGTAACCAGTTTGTTGTGCCCAGTATAATTGAGACTTCTTGCTTGTCAAGAACTTCATGTACATGAAGGCTGCTGTCCGTTGTTCCTTGCTTGCGTTCTTGAACATGTAGATGTCAGTTCCTTGTTGCATGTTCCACTTGCCAGGACGAGGAGCAACTTCGTAATCGAACTTGCCGTTAACACCCTTCTTAACGAAGCTTTCACCAGCACTTGTTCCGATGAACATTGCGACTTTTTGGTTAGCGAAGTCGCCTGAAAGGTAACCTTGTGAACCAGCAGTCTTGAAGTAACCACCCTTGATTCCGTCAGCATAGTAGTCGATGACTTTCTTTGACTTAGCTGATGTCAAGTTGATCTTTGAAGTGAAGTCCACGCCTTCGTTCTTCATTCCTAAAACATAGTAGTTTGATAATGAATCAAAACCAGCACCGACAACTTGGTGATTTGATTTTTCATAAATTGTCTTAGCTGCTGACTTCAATTGGGCCATGGTTGTTGGAACCTTAACGCCGTACTTATCAAGCATTGTCTTGTTGTAAACTAAAACTTCAACTGATTTGTTGAACGGAATTCCGTATTGGGTTCCGTTAATTTGAGCACCCTTCATCAATGATGGTTTGATGCCGCTCTTTGCAGCGCTTCCCCAACCAATCTTTGAATTATTGATGTATGGCTTTAAATCAACTAATAAATCATTCTTTGATGCATTGTACAACCAGCCTGGATATGCCTGTGTAATGGTTGGCAAATTCTTTGGTGATTGCAATGTTGATGTGATCTTTGATTGCAAATCTTTGTATTGGCCCTGGTTTTCAAGCTTAACCGTGATATTCGGGTTTTCCTTTTCGAATTCTTGGGTTAAGGTTTGCAAAGCCTTTTGTTGATTACCTGACATCCCATTCCAAAATGTAATGGTTGTCTTTTTTGTAACCTTTGTTGGGATACTGTCAGCACTTACAGTTGATGATAAACCACCTGCAACGGTTGCAAAAAGAGTTGCTGCAGTTGTTGCGGCAACTGCAAGTTTTTTGATGAACTTCATAAAAGCTCTCCTCCTTAAAATTTTTTGTTTAATGCAAAACGAGCGTTTGCCCATTTTGCGGTAAAACACGACTTCCAAACGGGTTTTTCAAATTTTCTGGATGAAAACTATGAATAGGAGTCAATAATTGCGGCTTGATGCCCGCAACGATTTCATCCAGTTCGGCTGCGGTTGCATGCCCCGAACATGCAAGCCGAACAAATTCAATATGATGGGCCGCTAACATATCAAGGAACTTTTGATATGCCGGGTCAAAGTCGCCCAGCGGTTCCGCATCACTATGAATGTACAAGGTATTTGGTTGCAGATTTTCGAAATGATCTTCAACCTGCCACAAATACGTCCCCTTATCAGCCAAAAGGGTTTGGTAATCAACTTCCAAACTTGAATCAAGTTCCGGAAGCGGCTTGGCAGACGGTGAGTAATAATAGTTGACCTTCCGTCCCGTAATCTGTTGAAGCAGCCATGCCCGGTCAGCAGTTAAAACGACTGTCCGCGGTTGTGCATCACAAATTGCCTCTAACCGGCTGATATTGCCCGGATAGGTATTAAAGGTCGTCGGGCGTCCCTTAGCATTTTGGACAAGGTCAACCAGCTTTTCAATCAAAAGCTGTTCACTCCACGGCTTGCGCGGCTTATCCAAATCTTGCGGAAAGCTGACCCCCACGCCTTCACTGATCAGCAGATCACATCCTGCAGCCGCCTTCATCATCGCCCGCGTCCATTCCGGATGATAACCATGGAGCCGTAAATCACCGGTATAAACGATAAATGCATCCGGGGTATGGATCAGGAATGCAACTGCGCCATCGGCATCATGATCAACGGGGTAGAATTCGACCTCGATTTCGCCGACCTTTACTTTGTGATGAACCGGCAATTCGGTCAATGGTCGCAGATATTCTTTCGGATGACCAGCTGCCGGAAGTAGAAAATCTCCATCCCGGTTTAGCCGCTTCAACAACTTGATCGTTACGGGAGTGCTGTAAACCGAAATGCGCTGATCAACAAAATTTACCATTTTAGTATGATCAAGGTGCAAGTGTGAGATGAACGCTGCACTGTGTTGAAACTTTCCTTTCCACTGCGGCGCACCGGTTAAATGCTCATCATAAAAATCATCCAGTTCTGGAATCAAATGATTTTGAATCAGCGTTTGATAAGATTCATCCGGTAAATCGAGTTCCGGCCGGTATTCGGTTCCCAAGTCGAAGAAGATATGCGCATCGCCATATGCAATCTCGATATTCGTTCCGCCGATCGTATCGACCCCTTTATGGTAAGTTACGCGTGTTTGCTTATCCTTTAAGACCATCACGTGTAACCCCCTGAATAATTTGCTTTCTAAAGATGAAGTAGATGATCAAAATCGGGATAACGGTTAATGTGGCTGCTGCCAATTGCAACTGCGTTTGGGCTCCGCCATCAGAAGCGAAGTTGGCCAACCCGTTGTTCAACAGCCGCATATTATCGTTATTCGTTACCAATAATGGCCAGAGGAATGAATTCCAGCCGGCGATGAATGAAAGCAATCCCACCGTCGTTAATGCCGGTTTTGACATTGGAACTAAAATCTTCCATACATATTGCCAGTTACTTGCCCCACTGATCTTCGCTGCTTGGTAAATGCTGCGCGGAATTCCTTGGAAGTAACTGTTTAAGTAGTAAATATAGAAGACACTCGTTGTAAATGGTAAGAACAATCCAACATAGGTGTTCAATAAGCCCCACTTAGCAATCGTATTGTAGTTTGTGAAAATGATTGCTTCTGAAGGAACCATCAACAGTGAGATCATCAAAATCTTAATGGCCTTTTTGCCTTTGAAATCTAAACTCGTTAATGCAAATGCAGCAAACAATGAAGTAATCAATACACACACGGTATCAATTGATGATGTTAACAATGTATTCCAGAAATACTTCAAAAATGGTGCCTGATGGAAAACTTGCACGTAGTTTTCAAAGTGTAAATGATGCGGAATGATCGTTGGCGGAATACTTGTTGTTTCTGCATAGGACATCAATCCGCCAAGGACCATGTAAATAAACGGAAAAACCGTAATGATACTTAGAAGAATGATAAAAATCCACGTAATTACGCCGGTAACTTTTTTCATCTGCGACCCACCTTATTCAATAACTTATTTTGAAGGAATGATACAACTAAAATTATCAAGAACAGTAAGACGGTTGCGGCCATTGCGACCCCCGGAGTTCCGACGGTCTGGAACTTGTTGAAGATGTAGTAAACCGCCGTCATCGCACTGCCCGCGATTCCCGGTTGCCCGTTAAACAGCGCATAGATCGAAGTATATACTTTGAAAGCACTGATCAGGTTCACGGTCAACAGGAAGGCTAAGGTTGGGATCAATTGCGGCAAGGTGATCCGGAAGAACATTTCCGAATCGCTTGCCCCGTACATCTTGGCAATCGTGTAGTGTTGCGGATCGATTCCCCGTAAAGCTGACATCAAAATAACAATGTTAAATGCTAAGCTGAGCCAAACCCCAAAGATGATCACGGTGATCATGTTCATGCTGGGGTTATCTAACCAGTTCGGGGTTCCTAAATGGAAGAACCGTAAAATGTAGTTCAATAACCCGTACTGCCCGTTGAAAATGTAACGGAAGACGATTCCAATCGCAATCGTACTTGTAACGTATGGCATGAAGAATAATGCTTCAAAGAACTTCGAATGCTTGATCCGGTTAAATAAGTTCCATGCAATTGCAATTGAGATCACCATTCCGATCGGAACAACCGTAAAGGCATACAAAGCGGTATTTTGAAGTGCCTTCGCAAAGTACGGATCTTGAATTACATATTTATAGTTGCTCAACCCTGTCCAGTGCATTGAGATTAATGAACCGGATTGAAAACTCATCACCAATGCCCGTAAAATTGGGAAAACACTAAAAAGGATAATTCCTAAAAAAGCTGGTCCAAGGAACCACCATGCGCTCCATTGATTTTTTCGCCGTTTATTTTTCATTTTTAATATACCCGCTCTCCGTCCTTGTTAAAGATAAATGCTTTCTTCATATCAAACCGTAAGTTGACTTCATCGCCCGCTCCGATTTGATCTTCGATATCAACCAATGACCGGTACTGTTTATCGCCAAAGTAGAACTTCAAGATCCGTTCCCGGCCGATCAATTCAATATCATCAACCTTAATTGTGAAATCTGCCATTTCAGCCGTTGACGGTTGCAAGTTTTCCGGCCGGATTCCAATTACATAATCCCCGGCAGCTAACTTTTGTTTCAACTTACCATCTGCTAAGCGTTCAGCTAACAAGTTGAAATGTTCATTATTAAATTGGTTGCCATCGAATTGAACATCAAACAAGTCAATTACCGGATTACCGATAAAGTTGGCAACAAATTGATTGGCTGGATCAAGGTAAAGGTTTTGCCCCTTATCGGCTTGTTGAACGACCCCATTATTAAGTAAGATGATTCGGTCACCAATTGAGAGCGCTTCTTCTTGGTCGTGGGTAACAAAAATCGTCGTGATTCCCACTTCTTTAACCAATGCCCGGATTTCTTCCCGAATTTGAAGCCGTAACCGCGCGTCTAAGTTACTCAATGGTTCATCCATTAAAAGAACTTTCGGTTGTTGAACAAGAGCACGTGCAATTGCAACCCGTTGTTGCTGTCCACCGGATAACTGTCCCGGCTTCTTCTTCGCAATATCGGTAATATGGGTTAATTCCATATATTTTTGTGCAATTTCACGTGCTTCGGCTTTCGTTTTTTTATTTTTACCAACAGTTAATGGAAACATTACATTTTCTTCAGCTGTCATATGCGGGAATAATGCATAATTTTGAAATACAAAACCAATGTCCCGGTTTTCTGGGGCAACATCAAGAACTGATTTTCCTTCAAACTTCACATCACCTGAGGTTGCATCAAGCAAACCTGAAATGATATTAAGCAATGTTGACTTACCACAACCACTTGGACCTAATAAGCAAACTAATTCACCTTTTTCCACTGAAAAATTAACATTTTTCAATGCTTCATATCCGTTCTCATATGTCTTATTGAGGTTTGAAACTTCAATCATTCTGTTACTTTCTCCTTTACGCGGATTCGCTAATATCCACAAAATATGATGATTATTAATCATTTAACTACAACAAATTGTATCAATTATCCCAGAATAATCAATATAAAATTCGCAAAAAATTCATCATTTTAAGTAAATTTTGCGCAATATAACCCGCTTGCAAATTATTCGTCTTTTCCTGAACAATTCGATTCCCATTTTAATAATTGGTCCGCTCCAAAGAATCCAGAAAAAAGTTTCTCCAATTAGGCTTCACTTCTGCTAAAATAAAATCAAATATCAAAACTAAAGGAGAACTTTTCATGGCTAAGTACAAAATGATTTTAGATCTCGACACCGGCGTTGATGACGCCTTAGCACTCGCATATGCCCTCGCCACTCCCGAATGTGACTTAATCGGCGTCGTTGCTTCTTTTGGAAACATCGTTCCTGAAGAAGCTGCCCAGAACACGCTTAATTTATTGGAAATGCTCGGACATCCTGAAGTTCCGGTTTTCATCGGCGCAACCCATTCTTCACATACGGATCACTTTGAAGTCATGCCGATTAGTCAAACGATCCATGGCAAAAACGGAATTGGTGAAGTTGAAGTTCCAACTGCTAAGCGGAAAATCGAAAGTCAAAATGGAATTGATTTTTACATTGAAGCGGCGCACAAATATCAAGGTCAATTGTTGATCGTTCCAACTGGTCCGTTAACAAACCTTGCTGCTGCAATTGAAAAGGATCCTGAAATCATTGATTTGATTGGTCATGTAACGTTAATGGGCGGTGCATTGACCGTTCCCGGAAACGTTAACCCGGTAACCGAAGCCAACATTAATCAAGATCCACCAGCCGCTGATAAAGTTCTCCGCAGCAAGCTTCCGTTAACAATGGTTGGCCTTGACGTCACTTTACGGACGTTGCTTACAAAGAAAGAAACCCAAAAATGGCGTGAAATCGGAACAACCTCAGCCACCAAATATGCGGACATCGTTGACTACTACATCAACGCATACAAGATCACCAGTCCTCACCTTCACGGTTGCGGATTGCATGATCCATTAGCAGTTGCGGCGGCGATTGACCCAAGTCTTTTACAAACCATTTACTTAAACATGAAAGTTGATACCGAAGGCGCATATGCTGGGCGAACGATCGGTGATGAAACCCGGTTGAATGAACCGGCAACGACCACCCAAGTTGCGATCAACGTTGATGTTCCCCGTTTCTTGGACATGTTCATGACGAAACTTTCAGCCTTCTTTAAAGAACATTAATCAAAAAGATACCGGTCTGCTGAACTTGCAAGCCGGTTTTTATATGGTATTCTTAAATAGATGTTATTGAATAAGTGAAATAACAAGTCATTTTAATCATGAGGAGAGAGCCATCATGAAATACGTTGGTGTAGCTTTATACGTTTTTTGGCTACTTTTGACGATGTTTAAGTTTGAATCGATGCCTAAGGACCGCAATTTGTCGTATCGCGATGTCTTTTTCGGCAACATTGTCTGGTATCACAATTTAAGAACGCTATTATTTGCGGCGGCCGTAATCATTACCGTGATCTACGCCCCGCTCAAAATTATTTACTTATTAATTCTTATTTCATGTGTCATTTTAGGAATCGTCTGTCTGCGTAACTTCTTTAATTTAGTTGGAAATCCATGGATCGACTTAGGATTTTTGATAGGTGCAATTATTTGCGGCGTTTTGAGCGGACTGTTTGTTTTTAAGATGTAGTAACCGAAAAAAGGTTATGGCAAGTTGCCATAACCTTTTTAATTTTGATGAGCATTAATAAAATCTGTAATCTTTTCGTCAAAGTCATACCGAATGATCCGTCCATGGTCAACACATAATAATGCTGGCGGATTTTTAACCTGCAAATCTTCAAGCAAGTGCCGCAAGATCGGATTCGTTGCTTCCTTCGTTGTATCTAAATAGTACACATTCGTGCCGGCTTGTTGGGCAGCATAACTCAAGCGGGGTGCAAAACTTAAACATTGCGGATTATTCCGGGTTCCAATGTAAACAAAAAAGTGATCGCGATTCCGTAACAACTCATTCCAATTATGGGCTTTTAGCCGAATAAAGAATTTGATTTTCTGATCATACACTTTACGTTGCCAAAAGATAATATTCTTTTCGGCAAATGACAAATGATTGTCTAAATTATGATGATTTCGATATTGTTCCCAACCAATGGCGGCAACTGCTGTTAATCCTGAGATACCAAGCAAGAGTTTCAAACTGTTCTTCTTATCCATTAGATTCGCCTCCATATCATTCTATTAATTATTATATCTTATTAAATCAGGTGGTTCTTATACCTTAATGTTACAAATGTTACAAAAAAATATCAAAAAGTAACATTATTGCTATCTTATTGTTATGTTGGTTCGTTATACTTTTAAACGATGGTTCAATAGTTTTGAACTATAAGGATAGATATAGATAGATTACAAATCTTTTAGGAGTGAATTTTCTACATGAAGTTAAACAAAGTTTTAGTATCAGCTGCTGCCCTCTCAGGAATCGCTGCAGCAGGAACAGCCGCTAATGCTGATACAGTATCAGTTAAAGCAGGGGACACTGTTTCAGAACTTGCTCAAAAGTTCAACACAACAGTTGAAGCAATTCAAAAAGCAAACAATTTAAAGAATGTAAACTTTATCACTGTTGGTGAACAATTAAACATTCCAACAAACGATAATACTCAACAACAAGTTCAACAACCACAAGCTAATGCAGCTCAAGTTCAACAAGAACAAGCCGCACAACAAGCTGCAATTGCGCAACAACAAGCAGCTCAACGTCAAGCTCAATTAGCTGCTCAACAAAAGGCTGCCCAAGCTCAAGCTGCATTGCAAGCCCAACAAGCTGCCCAAGCCGCTGCTGCTCAAAAGCAAGCTGAAGAACAAGCCGCACAACAAGCTGCTGCTCAAAAGGCTCAACAAGAAGCTGCCGCTGCTCAAGCTGCTAAGGAACAACAAGAAAAGGCAGAACAAGCTGCACAAGCTCAAGCAGCTGCCCAAAAGCAAGCTGAAGAACAAGCTGCTGCTAAGAAGGCTCAAGAAGAAGCTCAACAACAAGCCGCTGTTGCTCAAGCTGCTAAAGAACAACAAGAAAAAGATGCTCAACAAGCCCAACAAGCTGCTGCTCAAAAGCAAGCTGAAGAAGCCGCTGCTAAGAAGGCTCAAGAAGCTAAGGAAGCTGCCGCTGCTCAAGCTGCTGCAAATGCTAAAGCTGCTCAACAACGGGCCGCACAACAAGCACAAGCTCAACAGCAACAACAAAAGCAACAAGTTGCTCAACAAAATACACAACAACAAGCTGCTAATAACAACCAACAATCAAACAACAACAATAATAACAGCAACTCTTCAGAATCTGCTGCAAAAGCATGGATCGTTGCTCATGAATCAGGCGGTAACTACAACGCTCGCAACGGTCAATACATCGGTGCTTACCAATTAAGTGCAAGTTACTTACATGGTGACTACTCACAAGCTAACCAAGATCGGGTTGCAAACCAATACGTTGCAAGTCGTTACGGTAACTGGGTAAACGCTCAAAAGCACTGGGAACAATGCGGTTGGTACTAAAATAAATTTAGTCAACGTAAATAATTTGAGGCTGAACAGATTTTGTTCAGCCTCTTTTTTTATAAATCAACAACGCCCCTCTTTCACATAAAAAAATAAGGTTGTGATCAAATCACAACCTCTTTGTTATATCCGCATAATCGGGTCCCAAAACAAACGAGCCGTGTGGTGACGCAAAGCTAATTCGAAAACCTCTGAATCTATGCTGGCGCGATTCATTCGCTTTTCTGCTTCCACCACGCTCGTTTTTACTGTTTTGTCACACCTTCCTTATTTTACATCAATAATCGTAACCGTCATTTCACCACCAGGAGTTGTAACGGTTACCTTTTCACCCTTCTTGTGGCCAACTAATCCCTTGGCAATTGGTGATTCGTTTGAAATTTTACCGTTCAATGGGTCAGCTTCTGCAGCCCCAACGATTTGGTATGTTTCAGGATCATCGTCTTCTTCTTGGAATGTAACTGACTTTCCGACTGAAACTTCATCAGCATCAACGTTTTCGTTGTCGATGATTTCAGCGTGGTTCAACATGTTGTCAATTTCCTTGATCCGACCTTCAACAAATGATTGTTCATCCTTAGCTGATTCATATTCTGAGTTTTCAGACAAGTCACCGAATGAACGGGCAATCTTGATCCGCTTGATAACTTCTGCCCGCTTATTTGTCTTTAAATCTTCAAGTTCTTCTTCAAGTTTTTTCTTACCTTCCAATGTCATTGGAAATGTTTTTTCTTCAGCCATTTAAAGCCCTCCTCTTATTCAGCACTTAAATTGTTCTTTTGAATAATATCACGAATCTTTGTTACCAACAAGTCAATTGCGACTTGGTTTTGGCCACCTTCAGGAACGATAATGTCAGCATATCGTTTCGTTGGTTCGATAAATTGGTGATACATTGGTTTAACCGTTGCTAAATATTGGTCAATTACAGATTGCAATGAACGTCCCCGTTCCTCAATATCCCGTTGAATCCGCCGAATGATGCGAATATCATCATCGGTATCAACGAAGATTTTAATATCCATTAAATCACGAAGCCGCGAATCGTTTAATACTAAAATTCCTTCAACCAAAATAACTTCTTTCGGTTCTTGGTGGATTACTTCTTTGCTTCGGTTGTGACTTGCATAATCATAAACTGGAATGTCGATTGCTTTCCATTCAAGCAAATCATGCAGTTGTTCAACTAAAAGGTCTGTATCCAATGAATTCGGGTGGTCATAGTTGACCTTGGTCCGTTCGTCAAATGGAACGTCGTCCTGACTCTTGTAGTATGCATCTTCTTGGATCATTGCAAGTGAGTGACCGTGAAGTTGTTCAAGAATTGCATTTGAAACGGTCGTCTTGCCGCTTCCTGAACCACCTGTAACCCCAATAATTACCGGACGATGTTTCTTTTCGTTGTTTGTCATTCCCAATTCCTCGACTTCCTATTTTTCGTATCCGTTTGCTTTTTGAACTTTACTTACATTTTCTTGATGCTGCTGATATGACTTGGTGTAGTAGATCTTTCCCGTCTTCATATTAGCAACAAAGTACAAGTATCCCTTATCCCGGTCTTTTGGATAAAGAACCGCTTTGACCGCATTGATTGGCGGATTGTTAACTGGTCCTGGTCCTAAGCCGTTATTTTGATACAGGTTGTACGGTGAATTGACCTTTAAGTCATTATATGAAATATTTTGTTGATGCTTGCCTAATGCATATGACACTGATACATCCGTTTGTAATTTCATATTCTTTTGGAGCCGGTTTTCAAATACCCCGGCAATCATTTCCAAGCTTTCCTGGTTTGTTCCTTCACCTTGAACAAGGGAAGCCAATGTCAACGCTTGCTGAACTGATATATGGTCGTCCTTGATCTTTTGGTAGTATGGTTGCATTTCTTGGTTTTCCTTAGCAACCATTTGTTCAACTAATTGCTTCAACGTTTCATTTTTTGAAACTGAGTATGTTGCCGGATATAAATAACCTTCAAGTTGATATTTAACATCCTTAGCTCCCACTGCTGATGAAAGTAAATCAGGATACTTTTTCTTTAATTCATTTAAGAATTGCTGATCATTCAACAAATTCAAAAAGTCTTGCTTTTTGAATTTTGTATTCTTTTGAATCACGTCACCGATTTGATCAGCCGTGACCCCTTCGCGCACCAAAACTTTGCCTGAACCGATTGGGGTACTTGAACCGCCTTTTTGCAGTTCAGTTGCGATCTGCGCCAAAGTCATTGACGGTTTAAAATCATAGTAGCCAGCTTTAAATGCTGCCAGTTGTTTTGATTTAACATAGTAATCGAAGACGAAACCACTGCGGATAACGCCTTTCCTTTGTAAGATATCACCAATTTGTTTGTCTGTACTTCCAATCGGGACCTTAACTTCAATTGATTCATTTGAAGTTGGATCAAGCGGTTTGAGCGAACGTTGAACATACCGGTAACCTAAGAAACAGAAAAAGAGAATCACAACGACCAGCACGCCGATCGTCCAGTGAATGATTCGTTTCGCTGAACTCGGAGCTTCCTTGGCAACGTGGGAAGTTGACTTCGCCTTCGCCGTTTCAACCCGTGATGGCGTGGTTGTTGATTGTTTCTTTTCCGCCTTTGAGTTTGATTCTGGTTGATGTTGTTGGTTATCTTGAGTCAAAATATTCCTCCTAAAGATTTTGCTTGAATCAAGCTAAAGTCTTATGCTTAATCAATTACCGAACTGTAACTTCAAGTTCTTCTTGAAGCTTCTTAACAACCTTATCAAATGCTTGGTTAATTTCATCATCGCTCAAGGTTCCTTCACTGTTGCGGTATACAAGCGTATAAGCAAGTGACTTGAACCCGTCGTCGATCTTTTCGCCTTGATACAAATCAAAAAGCTTGATATCAGCTAAGAACCGGCCGCCATTTTGCTTGATTGATTCAACGATTTGATCATTCGTAATTTCATTTGGAACAAGCAACGCAATATCCCGGGTGACTTCTGGATACTTCGAAACTGGGACGTATGTTTCAGCATTCTTTGGCAAGTCAATCAGTTTTTGCAAGTCTAATTCAAAGACATAAGTTGGTTTGATTTTCAATTCTTTAGCAAGACTTGGGTGAACTTCCCCGATCAAGCCGACTAATTCATCATTGACGTAGATCTCCGCTGTCCGGCCTGGGTGCATTTCTTCGTATTCAGCAGTTGCTTCATACCGAATTCCATCTGTAATTCCAAGAGAACTCATCAAGTATTCAACGATTCCCTTTGTTAAGTAGAAATCAACCGGCTTCTTGGCATCATGCCATGTTGCTTCATGGAATAATCCAGTTAATGCCCCGGCAATGTGTTCAATATCATTTGGCCGTTCAGCATCCTTTTCCCGCAAGAAGACGCGTCCTTGTTCATACAAAGCAACGTCATTGACTTTCCGGGCTTGGTTGTATGCCACGTCATCTAACAACCCGCTGATCAAGTTCATCCGCAAAGTTGTGTGATCTGAACTCATCGGGAAGTCAAGTTGGGTCATTTCAGCTTCATCGAGCATAAAGCGTTTGGCCTTTAATTCCGTTGTCAATCCGTATGAAATTGCTTGACTTAATCCTGCACTTTCAAGAATTGCACGCGCATCCCGGATAATCTTTTGGGCTTTTGTATAGTGGCCTTCTGTTAATGGCATGGTTGGTAACGTTGTTGGAATATTATCATAGCCGTAGATCCGGGCAACTTCTTCAATTAAGTCTGCTTGGATCGCAATATCCCAGCGGCGTGGCGGAACGCTCACCGTTAATGTGCCGGTCTCATCCTTCGCAACTCCGAATCCGAGTTGTTCAAAGATGCCTACAATGGCTTCATCCGTTAAGTCTGTTCCTAAAACCTTGTTGATCCGTTCTGGCATGATTTCAACGTCCACGTTTTCAGGATCAACGTGATTGATTTCCAATGTTCCGCTAACAACCTGACCATCGCCAAATTCAGCAATCATTTGAGCAGCGGCATCCAATGCTTCTTGAACCGTTGCAACGTTGATTCCGCGTTCGAACCGTTGGGATGCTTCTGAGTGCAAGTTTTCACGCCGAGCAGTCTTCCGAATCTTTGATGAATTGAAAACGGCAGCTTCCAAAACAACGGTTTGCGTATTATCAGAAACTTCGGTGTTTTCGCCACCCATTACGCCGGCAAGCGCAATTGCATGATCACCGTCAGCAATCACTAAGTCCGTTGCCTTTAATTCACGTTCTTCGCCATCAAGGGTCGTTAATTTTTCACCTTCGTTGGCGAAGCGCACCGTCAACTTCTTTGAGTCAAATTTATCATAATCAAAAGCATGCAATGGTTGACCATAGTCCATCAAAATGTAGTTTGTAACGTCAACAACGTTATTGATTGGCCGAATGCCGGCATTCCATAACCGTTTTTGCATCCACATCGGACTTGGCTTGATCGTCACATTCTTAACCATCCGTAATTTATATGGGGCAACTAATTCTTGATCAGCATCTTCAAGGCTTAATAAGTCTTCGATCTTCGAAGAAGCATCTTCCTTAACCGTTGGGTGTGGAAGGGAAACTTGACGATCATAAATTGCGGCTACTTCATGCGCAACCCCGCGCATGCTCAACATGTCACCGCGGTTTGGCGTGATGTCAACATCAATAATGCTTTCATCCATTCCAAGGTAATCCCAAACTGGTTCGCCCGGAACAGCATCTTCTGGTAAAACGTAAATTCCATCAGCAAATTCCTTGGGAACAACTGCATCCGGGAAGCCGATTTCTTGCAAGCCACAGATCATTCCCATTGAAAGTTCGCCGCGCATCTTGCTCTTTTTAATCTTAATGTGGCCGGCGATCCATGAGTTAGGTAATGCAACGATTACATTTTGCCCAGCAGCAACATTCGGTGCCCCGCAGACGATTTGATACGGTTCTTCATCGCCAACATCAACCTGGCAAATGTGCAAGTGATCTGAATTCGGATGCGGCACACATTCTAAAATGTGACCAACAACGATCTTCTTTTGACCGTCTGCCCGTCGGGAAACGCCGTCAACTTCAACGGCTGTGCGTTCAATCTTTTCGCCGAGTTCTTCTGGTTTTAAATCATCAATTTTAACGTATTCATTAAGCCATTTGGTTGAAACTTTCATTGATTAACACCCTCCTAACCTTTCTGTGAGAATTGATTCAAGAAGCGCATGTCATTCAAGTAGAATTCCCGAATGTCATCAACGCCGTACTTCAACATTGCAAAACGGTCTGGACCCAAGCCAAAGGCAAAGCCGCCATAAACTTCCGGATCCACGCCAGCCATCTTCAAGACGTTCGGGTGAACCATGCCGGCACCTAAAACTTCGATCCAGCCGCTGTTCTTACATACGGCACAACCTTTACCGCCGCACTTAAAGCATGAAACATCCACTTCGGCAGATGGTTCAGTAAATGGGAAGTAACTTGGACGCAACCGAATTTCACGGTCTTCGCCAAAGATAGTCTTCGCAACTAATTCCAATGTTCCCTTTAAGTCGGCCATCGTGATGTTCTTATCAACCACTAATCCTTCAACTTGGTGGAATTGGTGCGAGTGCGTTGCATCATCTGTATCCCGCCGGTAAACTTTCCCGGGTGAGATCATCTTTAATGGTCCCTTTGAAAAGTCATGCTTTTCCAATGTCCGGGCTTGAACCGGTGATGTCTGAGTCCGCATTAATGTTTTCTTTGTAATATAGAAGGTATCCTGCATGTCACGTGCTGGGTGATCAGGCGGCAAGTTCAACATTTCAAAGTTATAGTGATCTTCTTCAACTTCGGGACCTTCAATAATTTGGAATCCAAGGCCTAAGAATAACTTTTCAATTTCATCGATAATTTGGGCAAGCACGTGTGGCTGACCAGCTTTTACCGGAACTCCTGGTAAAGTAACATCGATTTTTTCAGCTTCAAGCTTCTTAGCTGTCTTTTCAATTTCAAGTTCATTTAACCGGGCAGCGATTGCATTCGCTAATGCATCCCGCACCTTGTTTGCAAGTGCCCCGACTTTTGGCCGTTCTTCCTTGTCTAAATCACGCATTCCGCGTAAAACTTCCGTAATCGGGCCCTTTTTCCCAAGATACTTTACCCGAATATCGTTAACCGCTTTGGTATCATTAGCCGCTTTGATAGCTGCTAACCCTTCAGTTTGTAATTCTTCAAGGCGATCTTGTAAATTCATATGTTTCATTCCTTTCTCAACCACAATTTGCGTAAAAAGAAAAGCCCCATCCCTCAAAAAGGGACGAGGCTTCGCGGTACCACCCTTATTTTGCCGCTTATCTCCTTTTCCAAAATAAGCAAGCAACACTCACTAAGTCAGATAACGGCCTAACACCGGGCTACCTTCGTCATTTCCCAGTAACCACTCAGGAAGTGAATTCGGTCACGGACAAATTAAACCATTCGCACTATCTGGTTCTCACTGAAATTTACCCCATTGACTTACTAATTTCCGTCTACGCTTTTCTAACTAGACAGTTTACCGTGAAACCGGCATTTCGTCAAGTTTAATCTTGATGACAATCCGCAAGCGAATACCATTTGTCGGCCCACGTGTGAATTGCATCCATCACGTCTTTCAAGTCGCTTCCGCGGTCCGTTAATTCATACACACTGTGCGCTGAATCGGTCGCCGTGTGCTTGATCAATCCTTCATTCTCAAGTTCGCGCAACCGTTCAACTAAAACGCGGTCGCTGCACTTTTTAACTTTGCTTGCAATGTCCTTAAACCGTTGCGGACCTTCGCATAGCAATACTTCGATAATTAAACCGTTCCATTTCCGGCCAAGAATGCTGAAGGTCTTGCTAAATTTCGGACATAAATTAAATTCACCATTACAGTCTGCCATTTACTTTCCGCCCTTCAAAAAGAGGCTATGATATTCATCATGGCCTCTTGAATGTTTTGGATTCCAACCACAATTAAGTGCTTTGGCGCACTTTTTACTGTGATTATTGTACACTATAGCCTTACTTTTGCAAAGTAAATTAGTATGCTGACCGTACCATCCGTTCAACCTTGTCAACAAGGTGACGGCTGTATTCGTCAACCGCAGAAATTTTATCAACGGCCGTCACAATAAACCCTTCCGGATATTTCGGGGGAATCAGCGTTGCCCCCCACATGTGCTTGATAATAATGTCTTTTTCTTTAGCAGTTAAAGTCGTAATCTTTTCGGCATTGCGCACGGCCACTCGTGGGTGAATCCAAGCGTGCGTCCCAAGATTGAACTTGGTATCGCGCCAGTCATAGTAGAATAAGTCATGCAATAGTCCAGCCCGCGCAACTGCCCGGGCATCGAGATTCATCTTTTTGGCGATCTTGTATGATTCATATGACACCGTGATCACATGATCAAGTCGCGTGCAAAAATGATGCTGTTCATATTCAGATAATTTTTGAACTTCCGGCTTGACTAATAAATTCCCAACGTAACTCATGTATTCCGCATCATTACGCCATTCGTTTTCTTTCATAGAGCCTCACGATCTTTTCATTAAGTTCTTACAATCCATATGCTAATGGGCTTGGCTTCAAAAAGCAAACGTTATAACCGAATTGTATCAATAACTTAACATTCTTAAATAAAATTAATTTGATTTAAGCTGGAACATCAAAACACCGGCTGCAACCGCCACGTTCAGTGATTCGGCCTTGCCGATAATTGGAATGTAAAGGTTCAATGATGTTTGTTTCAAAAGATCCTTGTTCATGCCGTTGCCTTCATTCCCCATGATCAACGCAAAATCGGTGTGCTTCCCGACTTGATCATACGGCCGGGCATCTGGATTTAATTCGGTTCCGAAAACCGGTTTGCTTTGTGCTTTAAAGGCCTTGATCCATGGTTCAAGCGGGGCCGTGACCATCTTCAAATGGAACTGACTGCCCTGCATTGAACGCACGATTTTCGGATTGTAAACGTCAGCGGTTCCGTCGCCAAAGACGATTCCGCTAAAGCCGGCTGCATCCGCCGTCCGCACCATCGTGCCAATGTTACCGGGATCTTGGACATTATCCATGAAAAGCCATGCGCCAGTAACGTCTTCCGGTGCGATTTCTTGTTGTTCCGGAATCTTGATCACGGCCATGACCCCTTGCGGATGCTTCGTGTCGCTTAAATGCTTGACCACGTTATCCGTAATTTGGATCAAGTCCGCACCTTCCGGAACTTCGATTTCTTGCAAATGCTTAAAATCCGGTTGAACCATGATCGTTTCGATCGGTTCGTGCGTCCGAATCGCTTCCTTAACAAGGTGCCACCCGTCAAGTAAGTACTTGCCCTGCTTCAAACGGCCCTTCTTCGTATTCAATTTTGACCATGCTTTAACTTGTGAATTGTTAACTGATGTAATAATCTTCAATTTTGTTTTGATCTCCTCGATGTAAAAATTCCGTTTTCATTATACTATATCAAGTTAGCGAATTTCATCTTTAAAAACAAATGAAGGTGTACCCAAACTTCAAAATGAATGCTTTGGCACACCTTCTTTATTTAATCTTTCTTTCGATATCTAACCATTCCCGCCAGCATCAAAATCACGCCGACGACGACTAATCCGTGTTGGGCAAATGAAACACCGGGAACTTTGCCGATAAATGGGAAAAGACATGAAAATAAACTTAATCCGATACAAAAAATCCCGACAACCCAGCAAAAATCTTTTTGTAATAATTCACGCATGTTTTTCACCCTCTTCATTTCAATAAGCATTATATCATTTTATCTGAATTCATTCAGTGATAAGTGCTTGTTATAAATAAGTTGAAAGATAACGTAAATTTTACTTATCAATCTTTTTCGATAAGTTCAGCTAATACCAATCAAACATTGATTTCTTTTGGCATTGTCAGTACAATTTTAGTGATTGAGAGGCTTCAGCGAACCCCTTTTGAAGTCTCCACGTTATAATTGAGGAGTATGCAAATGATTCAAGACAGTTTAATTCCATTTTCACCAAATCAGCAAAACGCAATTTGGATGTTGATCAACGCTGAGTATTATCGGGACGCGATCAATTTAAAGATCAAGGATTTAACGATGAATACCCATGGGATTTTTATTCACGACAACCAGCTCTTTTCAAGCGAAGAACTGGTTTACCTGATCAAATTGATTCAACAGCCCGCAGCCGATCATTCACACCTGAACCTTGATTTTGATGAAGATGGCAATCTCATTCACTACATCAATAATTACAGCGTTGAAGTTTTGTTTAACGCCTTGCAGGTTAAATTCATCAAACTTCTCTGCCTGTATTTTAATAATTAATAATTTCGAGGCACAGTCATGGCAGCAATCCACAGCGACATTTTAACATTGACGATCAATGAAACTCCGGTTGACTTAACCGCATTTATTGATTTAAACAAAACAACTTTTCTTTCAGATCATCACGGCCGGTGTATCGTTTTTAACGTCCGCCCACCGCAGGAAATCAAAGAACAGCTTAAAGATGTCCCTGACCTGGATGCCATTGACTTCAATGTCCGGTTGAATTACTTTACCGAAATTCCCGGGATCTATAAATCGAATTATGAACTGATCGTTTTCCGGGTCTTCACCGGCGCACAAGCCGCCATCAACGTGGTGTATTATGACCGGGCGCGCACTTTCAGCGGCGACCTTGCTTACTGGGAATGGCGACTGGCAATCAGGCCGGTCGTTTACCAAAGCTATTCAACGGCCAAAGTTTGCACCTTCTATCCGCCAACGTTGACTTTCAAGTATCAAAATCAAGTTTACGTTGGCAAGTGCATTGAAAATCCCGGAAAAGGCAAGTACCGGTTCTTCGCCGATGACGGCAAAAAGATCGTTACCCCGTATTCGCGCAGTGTGGAGGCCTACGAATTTCGGAAACATTTAAATTTATTAGGATATCAACACTAAAATGCCCCTTCGCTGTAATGGCGAGGGGTTAATTCGTTACTTCAGATATAATTTTCAATTTCATTTTTCCTTTTATGAACGCATTTTCTCCTAAAAATGAGAGCCAAACAACAAAAATACCTATCAAAAACAATATTATATTACTAGGGTCATATGCCAGTTCCCACATCGTCATATAAGCTAAAAAAAGCAGTGCGAAATATGCCATCAGATTTCTAATTGCAAGAATATCGATTGGAAAATACCGACACCAAAAAGTCTTTCTGATCACAAAATTGGCTTTCTTTTTATCAACAGCGAGATGCAAAAGAATTCCACCGATAACTGCTAAAATAATTGATATTATGGGAGAAATTTTAAAATTAAAAATATCAAATTTTTTAATAAGATAAAATAAACACGTTCCAAGCGCATAACCGATACCAGCAACTCCTGGAATTTTCGAATTAGCTGATTGAGAAGGTCCACCTTCACCATAATCTACTTCATAAATTTTTACCGGAAGTATCCAAAATAAAATTGGAAAGATTGAAAACAACAAATTTTGATCTGCGTCGATGGCATAAAGTTTTCCATTTTTCGCATTCACCCATGCACAATGGGTACCCGGTTCAATTACCATTTCAACATTCATGTATTTTTTAAACATAGATGTTAATTCCCTCCTTTCCTAATCTAAAAAAGTAATTCTAGCCTTAGCTACATCAACAAATGGGTAATTAAATAATGAAGAAGCGTAAACCATATATGTAATAAAAGTCAATAATATTATTTGACCTTCTGCAGCAGAGAACGAAACTGCCCAAAGCCCAACCCATATAAAACCAAGACCTAAAAGAGTTGCCATGAATGCTCTCATCACATAATATCTTTTTAATGGTTTTAACTTGGCATGGTGAATAGCTATAATATTTTCACTATCGGGACGCTTATTATTTCTAAAAATAATTCTTGCTAAAAGACCAATGCTTAACACAATCATCCAGTAATTCGATGTTGAAATGAGGATGTTTATTAAAGTTTGATCTGACATTTTTCCAATATTGGTCCAATAGTTAATGCGATTGCAGGCGCTATCGACATTACCCAACTATTATCCCGTGCTTGCCGAATACTATCCTTCTTAACTTCGATGAATTCTAATGGACACATCCATAGAAGAAATGGAAAGAAGATATAGCGAATTTTTTGATCACACAATAACACATAATCTTTTCCATCATCGCCATTGATGATTACTCCTCTATGAGGAATTCGCCATATTTCACCGATTATGCTTTTCATTTTACCTACCCGCTTTTATACTTTCTTATTTATTTAGTTGAATTTTTCTTTATAAAATAAATGGCAGATTGCAATAAATAAATTGAACACTTCATCGAAGCATTTTTCGCATAAAGA
>LHCFC04200__coassemble_462_pt1 | contig 26923 bp, 23 predicted proteins | sample LHCFC04200__metabat2_low_PE_012 | metagenome-assembled genome bin LHCFC04200
AAGGAGATTTAGATTTTTATAAGAATTTGTTTAGATTTTATGATAAAAAGAATACGCGTTGAAAGGTCCCCTGATCACTAACAGAAATTAGTTTTTCTTAATAGCAAATGATAAAATAAAAATTTATATTAATTAGGAACAAATTCAAAGATCAACTTATTTTGAATTCAAATTATATACATTTGAGGACATTGTTTTTTCAGTTCTACAATTTTATTCCCAAGAATTATTTTTTGAAGGTTATTAATTCGATCAGGCAGCTCATATAGTAAAATCTCACCTTTTTCTGGTAATTCTGTTTGAATTTGTTCAATTATTTTTCTTTTTGTTGCAACATGTTTTACCTCGCGTTCATAAATGCTAAATTGTTTCATTTCAAACCCTAACTGTAATAATCTTTTCCTAAATTTCGCAGCATCTTTCCTTTGATGTTTCGTATTTCGAGGAAGATCAAAACAAATTAAAAATACCAATTAAAGTTCACCTTCAATCAATTGAGGCAAATTTAGTTCTTTTACATTTTTATTCTGCATACATTTTTTTAAAGTTTGAATCTCAATTTTAATTGCATCTCCAACATACTTAACATGATTTCCTACTAGACATTTTTCCAATAATATTTTAATTAATTTATATTTTAAATCGTTTGTTAAGTATTCATCGTCTGAGTAATTTAAAATATCAATAACCAAATTATCCAAAATAGGCCTAAAAGGTTCAATCAAATCATCTGCTAAATTAAAAGCATTTTTCTGTGACTGATGACAAATTCCAATTGAAGGCTCAATCCCTTCAATTATCAGTTGCTTTCGAATTGCCGATCTAATAATTGCATATCCATAATTTAAACAAGCATTAATAAGATTGTCTTCCCTTCGATTAAAGTTTTTTCCAAATAAACCCTCAAAATATTTTCGAGCAACAATCGCCTCCACGTTCTCTTGATCATCATACTTTATATTTTTGTACATTTTTTCAAAATAATTGGTTAATTTATTGTTTTTTATACAAATCTCCTGATTTTTCACTTTAGCCTTAATTATTTTTCTCCAAATTCTTCCTTTTAACTGCTTTCCCATGCTTATTTGTAATTGAAGAGAACGCGTTTTGATTAAATAATGAATCACTAATTTCAATCAATGGTGAATGCTTATCATCACAAATTAAAACCGCCACTTTATTTTTTACAAGTAGTCGAAGAACCTCGACTGACAAATAAATTTTTGAATTTTCTAAAATTAAATACTCAATTTCCTTAGGAAAAAATACTTTGATTTATTAGTCATATAATTTCTAATTTTTAAAGTTTATTTAGAAGTAACCGTGATCGAACAGCCGTTTTCAATGCACACAATCTCCTTCATAAAAAGCTTCCTTTTCATTATCATTTTATTAATTCAATATAAATCTCTCTTCTCATATCGAAGTTTTATCAATTTCCTAAAATATCCTATAATGTTAATATGCTTTGCAAAATCAATTAGGAGGAATTTTTTAAATGCTGCTTTCAATTATCGTTCCGCTTTACAATACCGGGAAATTTGTATCTCAGACCTTGCATTCTATTCAAAATCAAACGTTCACTGACTTTGAATGTATCATCGTAGATGACGGTTCAACTGATCAATCCGTTCAAGTTGCTCAAACTTTTACTCAGCATGATGCCCGCTTTAAGTTATTTCTAAATCCGCACCAGGGATTAGCTGCTACTTTAAATACGGCACTTCATCATGTTCACGGAAACTACATCACATTTTGCGATAGTGATGATTACCTTGAAGCAGATGCCTATCAAAATCTTCAACCGCTAATCCAAAAGAATCCCGATTTGATTATGAGTAACCTTTATTTTGAAAAAAACAACCATTCAATTCAAAATTCTAATTATAAATTTCATGATTTACAGGGAGCAGCCGAAATCATCCGCTCTTTTCCTTTAATTTACCGACAACAACTAATGTATTACAACACCAATAAAATTTATCGTCGAAATTTAATTGATAAGCTTTCATTTAATGATTTGACTGTTGGTTTAGACACTATTTTTAATTACCAAATTTTTGCACAGTGTAAAACGATCCTTTTTAACCGTGATCCGTATTACCACTATCTTCAACGGAAAGGATCGCTCGTAAATCATTTTGATCCGCAACGGCTCGCGATTCGCGAAAAAGAAACCCATGCATTGATCAACCTTTTGCATCAATGGCATGCTGATTATGCAAAGCAACTTTTAAATGAAGAATGGTTTAACACCTTAATAAACGTTGTTACTAATATTTATGCCCCACTCCCAAATGGAAAAACATTAACCCAGAGTGCGCGATTAAATCGCATAAATGCAACGTTAACATATTGCCTTCCCCAAATTAATTTTGATTGTCTCAATTCATCTCAGGCATCCCTTATTCATCAAATTCAACAGTGCGTTCGCGAAAATAACGATACTGTTTTGTTTCAGCAATATTCAATTTAAAAAAAGGTTGTGACATAAGTCACAACCTTTTTCATTATTATTGATTATTTTAATTCGTCTGCATCAAATCGAATTCCAGCTGATAACCGCAATTCATACAAAACCCGGTTGACCTGAATTGCAAGTTGAAGCCATTGTTTGCGCAATTGCCGGTTTAAATCTTTATTCGGGTCATTAATTATCTTCGCAAAGTCCTTGATTTCTGAAATTAAATGATTTTCCATTGGCTGACCAATTGGATGAGCATTTCGTTGATCATCAACCCACTTAACTTCATTTAGGTCAGCTGCATTGTCCATTACAATCGTATCCTTCAAACCGTAAATTTCACTTGGTAAATACGAGTTGGAAGTTTTACCAATGTTTAGCTCCACTTGAAAATGCGGATACTTCAAAATTGCAATTCCTGAGCCGTCAATTCCATTTTCAAGTTTGACCGGGAAATAATGAACTTCTTCGGGAACGCCAAACCAGCCAACAGCATCATATACTAAATACACGCCTAAATCTTGCAACGCTCCAGCTGAATGTTTCAGCGTAAAGATATTAGGATTCTTTCCTTCAAGAAAGGCATCATAGCGCGAAGAATACTTTTGATAAGTTAATGATGCCCCCCTGAATTATCCTCACTGTCCCAAGCTTTTCCTTGATTGCCGCAAAACTTGGTTCATGAATCGTCCGCGCGGCTTCAAAGAAGCAAACTTCCGGATGAGCTTGAAGCAATGTAATAATTTGCTTCATCTCATTGGAATTTGAAAATGCCGGCTTTTCAACGATTACATTTTTATGATTTAAAATTGCTTGTTTTCTGTTGAAAATGCAAATCATTCGGCGAAGCAATGTAAATAGTACTGAACACTTCACTTTCAAAGAACTTATTCAAATCAGTAAAGAAATTCTGAGCCCCAAACGGTTCCCCAAATTCTTTTGCGCGTTCCTCCGTTCGTGAATAAACTGCCGTTAATTTAAATTCATTTGTTTTTTCAGCAGTTGCTACAAAATTCCGTGAAATCATCCCAGTTCCAATAATTCCTAAGTTAATCATAAACAACACTCCTTTACCCTTTTATTTTAATCCATCCACCATTCATCTTACTGATGAAAATAAAAAAAGAGATCGTGATTTTCATCACAATCTCCAATAATTCTTGATTTAATAAGGTTTATTCGTATTCAATTGTTGCCGGGGGCTTACTCGTAATGTCATACATTACGCGGTTAACGTGGTCGACTTCGTTAACGATCCGCACTGAGATGGTTTGCAAAACATCCCATGGAATCTGAGCAAAGTCAGCGGTCATCCCATCGATCGACGTTACGGCCCGAATGGCAACGGCGTAATCGTATGTCCGGCCATCGCCCATTACCCCAACGGAACGAATTCCTGGAAGAGCAACGAAGTATTGCCAAATTTCCTTATCTAAGCCTGCTTTAGCAATTTCTTCCCTTAAAATTGCATCCGCATCCCGGACGATCTTTAATTTCTCTTCTGTAACTTCCCCAATTACCCGGATTCCTAATCCTGGTCCTGGGAATGGTTGCCGCCATACTAAGTTATGCGGCATTCCAAGCTTTTCGCCCAATTCACGAACTTCATCCTTGAACAGCGTCCGTAATGGTTCGATCAGCTTAAAGTCCATGTCCTTTGGAAGGCCCCCAACATTGTGGTGCGACTTGATTGTTTGGGCTGTATCCGTTCCTGATTCGATCACATCAGTGTACAGCGTTCCTTGAGCCAAGAACTTAATTCCGTCAAGTTTTTGTGCTTCGTCGTTAAAGACTTGGATAAATTCATTTCCGATAATCTTCCGTTTCTTTTCAGGGTCAGTCACGCCCTTTAACTTATCTAAGAAACGTTTTTGCGCATCAACCTTAATGATGTTCAAGCCGAACTTGCCGGCTAAACTATCCATTACCTGTTGAGCTTCATTTTTCCGTAATAATCCGTGGTCAACAAAAATACTTGTTAATTGGCTGCCGATTGCCTTGTGCAATAAAACGCCAACAACTGATGAGTCGACCCCGCCTGATAATGCAAGCAAGACTTTCTTGTCCCCGACCGTTTCGCGGATCTTCTTGACCTGCATGTCGATGAAATCATCCATTGTCCAGTTATCGCGCGCTCCGCAAACATCAAAGGCAAACCGCCGTAAAATGTCATTTCCGTATTCGGTATTGCGAACTTCGGCGTGGAATTGGATTCCGTAAAACTTCTTTTCATCATTTGCGATTGATGAAATTGGGCAGTTGGCACTAGTTGCAACCGTCTTAAAGCCATCAGGCGCTTGGGTTACCAAGTCGCCGTGACTCATCCAAACCGTTTGTTCTGACGGTAAGCCCTTGAAAAGCACTGCATCCTTATCCTTAACGGTAATTACTGCCTTCCCATATTCCTTGTTATCGGCTGGTTCAACTTTTCCACCTGGAAGAATGTGGGCCATCAATTGCATGCCGTAACAAATTCCTAAAACCGGAATTCCCAAATTAAAGATTTCCGGATCGACTCGGAATGCACCATCATCATACACACTATTCGGGCCGCCAGAGAAAATAATTCCCTTAGGGGCGATCTTCTTGATTTCCGCTGCCGTCGTTTTGTGCGAAAGCAATTCCGAGTATACCCCGAATTCCCGGATCCGCCGGGTAATCAGTTGGTTATACTGACTACCGAAATCAAGCACGATGATCTTATCAAAGTCGTTCATTTCACTTGTTGCCACGCTGTTCACCTCGTTATCAGATATTGGTTATAATTCTAAACTGGTAACCGAATGATGTCAATCACTATTTGAGTATTCATCATAATTAACGGTGGTTTTCTAATATTTACGCAATAATAGTTCGTTAATTATGTGATCATGCCCTTTTTCGATAATTAAATCCGCCCGGCTTTTCGTTGGCAAGATGTAATCCCGTAAATTAATATGGTTAACTTTCCGCCACGTCTCCTTCGCAATCGCAAAGGCTTCATCCCGTTTTCCCGGTTGGGCAAGGGAATAATAGTAATTATGCGGATCATTGAATGCGCCGTCTAACAGCATTTCGAACCGTTCCAAGTACCATCTCTTGATGTCTTTTTCATGCGCATCCACGTAAATTGAAAAATCAAAGTAATCACTTACGTAAATTCGCTGATTTGATGGCAGCTGTAACACGTTGATGCCTTCAACGATCAGGATATTCGGATTATCGACAATGTCATACCGATTCGGGATAATGTCATATACCTGGTGCGAGTACACCGGTGCGCTGGCCTTTTCGCCGTTCTTCACCTGATCCATGAACGTGATCAGCTTTTCCATGTCATAGCTTTCGGGGAACCCTTTGCGATCCATGATTCCGCGTTCTTTTAATTTGGCATTCGGGTAAAGAAACCCGTCCGTCGTGATCAATTGAACCTTTTTCCCCGGAAATGCTTCCTTTAATAGGATCTTTAATAACCGCGCCGTGGTGCTCTTCCCGACCGCAACCGAACCGGCAATTCCGATCACAAACGGGACATTCTTCATTGGCTTGTCTAGAAAGCGTGCTGTCTGTTCCTGCTTAAACCGTTGAACGTTCAGTTGCATTTCTAAATAATAAACTAACGGCATGTAGATTTCCTGCACGTCTTTCATTGAGATCCGGTCATTTAACGATTTGATCCGTTCAAGCTCTTCCGGAGTCAGCGGAACAATATTTTTTTCATAATATTCCCGCCATTTTTCCCGCGGAATTTTGAAATAATTCAATGATTCTTCCATTAATATCTTCCCCTCATTGCCATAACTAATTACGGGCGTTCAGCTTATACGTCGCTGGATCAACATTCGCAAACAACCGTGATAATTTGCCTTCCGCAAAGATATCCAACCGATGCATTGCCCGTGAACAGATCGTATAAACTAATTGGCGTTCATCTTCATCATGGTAATTAGCATCATTAGCATTCCACATGATGATTGCGTCAAATTCCAGTCCCTTTGCCAAGTAAGCCGGAATTACCAAGGTTCCTTCGACTAACCGTTGATTTTCTGTTTTGATCAGCGTTGCCTGTTCTCCCCGGGCTTTAAGCTGGTCCGTCAGTTCAGCACATTCTGCCAGTGATTTTCCAATAATCGCGGTCGTCATGTGATCTGCTGCATTGCGGTGCAACTGGTCGACCACGTCATCGACCATCTTCGCATTTTCCGTATCAACGGTGATCGTTGGCAAATCACCATTCCGGTTAAAGGCCGTTACCTTTTCGCCGTTAACTAAAACACCCTTCGTAAAGTCGGTGATCTGCTTGGTTGACCGGTATGACTGGGTCAACTGAACAACTTTTGTTTTTTCAGGATCAAACATCGTTGAAAGTTCATTCAACAAGCTGTGACTGTTTTCCTTGGTGAAGATTGCCTGGTTAAGGTCACCCAGCATTGTAAAGTGCGCCCGCGGAAAATCAGTCTTCAAATAAGCAAGTTGATAAGCAGTGTAATCCTGAATTTCATCAATAAAGACGTGTTTAATATCATTATTACCGCGCTTCCCGGTAATCAAATCATACAGGTAAAGGTAAGCCGTTGTATTGGTCATTGATAATTGGCGCTTGATCAATTCCTGCTTGACCTTTTCCGTATGAGCCTGCCATTCATCCACCGTGATTTGATATTTATCCAATTTCACTAACTGCGGAACTGCCCTTAAAAAGTCGTAATACTGGCGGTTAATATTAATGAAGCGATTATGAATGATCGTTTGGCGAATCTTTTGAAAATGCTTCATAACGTAGTTCTTGGCCAAATAAAACATTTCGTCTTCGCCGCTTTCAAAGCTGTCGCGGTTTTTATTGCCATATAATTTGTTCAATTCTTCTTGGCTCAAATCCTGAACCGCTTTTTGGACCTTATCCGTTTTCGCCGTCTTATTCAAGCGTCGGTGAAGAAGTTTTAATAATTCTTCCTTCGTTGCACTTAACCGGTTGCGCAAATGATAGTTTTCATTAAAGCCATAGTAAATTTCGCGAATCTTTTCCTTACTGAAGACGACCTTGCCCTGATACTTGATATCCTTAAAGTCCATTCCGCCCTTTTCAAGGAAAGCAGCGTATTTCGTGGTGGCATTAAAGAATGCCAAACTATCCTTAAGCGTCTTGATTCGCTTGTTTGCGCCCTGGTTATTTTCTTCAAACCGTTCCTGCAACGTTTCAACGTGCAACCGCGGAACCCGGCGTTGCGTATATTGATAGAAAGTCATCTGAACCATATTCTGTTCGCCCAATTCAGGCAAAACCCGATCAATATAATCATTGAATAACTGGTTCGGCGAGAACAAAATAATTTGGCTTGAATTCAAATTTCCGCGGTACCGGTAAAGCAGGTAGGCGACCCGTTGCAGCACAGCGGACGTTTTCCCAGAACCCGCAGCCCCCTGAACGAACAGCAAATCAGATTGCGTATCCCGAATGATTTTGTTTTGTTCTTTTTGAATCGTTGTAACGATACTCTTCATCTTAATATCAGATGATTCGTCCAACACTTCAAGCAGCATTTGGTCACCAACAGTTTCATCGGTATCAAACATTGAAATGATTTTCCCACCTTCAACCATGAACTGCCGTTTCAGTTTCAAATCAACCGTTTGCGGGCCATCCGGAGTATCATAGGTTACTTTTCCTAAGCCGCCATCATAGTAGACACTTGAAATTGGAGCTCGCCAATCATATACAAGAAAATGATCCGGAGTGTCGGAAAAACTAGCAAGCCCGATATAAATTGATTCCGGCTTGCTTTCGCCGGCTTCTTGAAAATCGATGCGGGCAAAGTATGGTTTCTTTTCAAGCTTTTCCAAGACTGCAAGTTCACGGGTCGCGCTTTTCCAGTTATTTTCCCGTTCTTGAAGAAGCTGTTGCTGTTGCCGCACCGACAGCGCCGTATCCATCATGCCCGAGTAAGTCGAGGTTTTGATCCGGACATTATTCTTAAAGTCTGCCTGAATTGCCCGCTCATCCGCTTCGGCATTTTGAATGTTCTGCTTGTCCTTCTTCTCAGCCTTTTGGATTTGGTCAACCACGTAATCCATTCGTTCCTGCTCTTGGCGTTTTTCCTGATCCATCTTCATTTTCCTTTCCGTTTTAAAATACAAGTTACAATATTATATCACAAAGGGAAGTTCAAAACGCGGAAAACGAACGGAAGATCCAAAGAAAGCCAAATTGAGGTTAATAATTCGCCTCTTTGGGGAAAATTAATTCCTTTTTCAGTTTAAACTTTCATAATTTAATCATATTTTTTGATTAGGATATTAAAGAACTAAACGTTTCATTTTACTTGCGTCATTTATTGGGCGCGGTAAAATACTTATTAATTGTTAACGGTCGCAAATGGTTTATTTGAAGTAGGTGAAGGAATGCTCGCGCAAATTATTTATGCAATCTTCCATTTTCGGGAATACCTTTTTCCATTGTTGCAAAACCTTGGAAACTGGTCGTACGTTTTGATCTTCGCAATCATCTTTATGGAAACCGGCCTGGTCGTTTTCCCATTCTTACCTGGTGAATCATTGATTTTCTTCACCAGTACGATTGCGGCGGTCAAGGGTTCAGTTTTAGACATTAAAGTTTTAGTGGTCGTCTTTTTCTTGGCGGCCCTGATTGGCGATACCGTCAACTTTGAAATTGGCCGGCACCTGAAACAATTACCGTTTTTTGAAAAGCACCTCACCGAAGCCAAATTACAGACTGGCATTCGCTTCTATAAGCGCCATGGCGGCAAAACCGTCATTTTTGGCCGGTTCATCCCTTTTATTCGGACATTTGTGCCGTTAATTTCCGGAACGATCGGCATGCATCCGCATCAATTCGCCTTCTTCAACGTGATTGGCGTGTTGTTATGGGTCATCGTCGGTTCCGCAGTCGGCTATTTCTTCGGCCAGGTTCCATTTGTTCAAGAACATTTTTCACAAATTTTTATCGCCATTGCCTTATGCGCCCTTGTGCCTGCAATGTTAATGGCCATTATTAATTTCTTAAAACGGCGTAAAGAAAATCAAATGAGATAGTAAATCACTGCAGGTTGCAGTGATTTTTTATATAATAATGTAGGTTATATCTAAATTCAGAGAGGGTTTTTATTTTATATGACACTTTCACTAGTCGTCGTCACGCTGGCGATCTTTGCAACGCCAATGTTGCTGTCGCGTTTTAAAATTTCAGTTTTACCGACTTCGGTTGCCGAGGTCATCGTCGGGATCATTCTTGGCCAAAGCTGCTTGCACCTTGTCAAGATGAATACCGTGCTTGATTACCTTTCAACGTTAGGCGTTATTTTCTTAATGTTCCTTAGTGGAATGGAAATCGATTTTTCTCTTTTTAAGAAAAATAGTAAAAATCAAATGACGCCGTTGGAATTAAAACAGGCAAATGCGCAACCGAAAGCCTCACCGCTGAAAACAGCCGTTGTTGCATACATTTTGAGCTGTGTGACCGCCGTTGTTTTGGCAGTTCTTTTCAAAGTTTCAGGATTATTCTCCAACTTTATGCTCGCAACGATTTTATTTGCGACCGTTTCCCTGGGAGTTGTGATCTCACTGCTCAAGGAAAACGAACTGCTCAGTAAACCATTTGGCCAAACATTACTGCTCTTTGCGGTTTTAGGCGAAGTTGTTCCGTTATTGACATTGACGGTTTACTCATCGATCTATTCGGGCAAAGGTGAAACCTTGTGGCTGATCTCACTGATTTTTATTGCGGCCGCGTTATTCTTACGGCACTTCCACAAGTTTTTCTCCTTTTATGATCAAATCAATAAAGCCACCACGCAGCTTGACATGCGGCTTGCATTTTTCATCATCATTACCTTGGTAGTGATCGCTGAAAGTGTCGGCGCTGAAAACATTCTGGGAGCTTTCGTTGCCGGGATCGTTGTGAAATTATTACAACCGGAAAAGGAAACGCAACGAAAATTGGATTCAATCGGTTATGGGATTTTTATTCCGTACTTCTTCATCTTAACCGGGGTCAAGTTAAATATTCCAGCCCTCTTAGCATCACCGAAGACGTTGATTTTAATCCCGTTGTTCTTTATTGCATTTACGGTTGCCAAACTGCCGGCCTACTTCGGCTTTAAGACCCGGTTCACCAAGCAAAATTCCCGGGCGGCATCAATGCTCGCAACCACAACGATCACCTTGGTTTTAGCAACCTTGACCGTTGCGCAACAGTTGCATGCGATTACTTCGCAACAATCTGGAGCCTTTATTTTAGCGGGAATCTTAACATGTATCTTTGGTCCGATGATGTTCAACAAGATGTACAAACCGGAACCGGAAGACGAAAAATCAACTCAGGTTCGAATCATCGGCGCCAACTTCATTACGATCCCGGCTGCTCAGCAACTCAGCAATGACGGCTATGACGTGAATGTCTACACCGATAATCAGACAGATTACAAGACATATCGCAATTCACGCGTTAAAGTTAACCTTGTAAAGACCCTTGATGCCGATGAATTGATCAAGCAGGAGATCTTCGATACCGATATTCTCGTGCTTGCCTATAATTCTGAGATCAACTATCATTTGGCATTGAGTGCTAAAAAGTACGGTGTTCGGGAAGTGCTGACTTACATTGAAACCCGTGATCCGAACAACACGATGGAAAAGGAACTTGAAGAAGCGGGCATTGATATCGTCAACAACTTCAGCATGGACGTTAACGTTCTTCGGACGGCAATTGAATCGCCATCAATGCTTCAAGTCCTTTCACACGGCGGCAATGCGCGGATCTATGAAGTGACGGTTACAAATGCCCGGTATGCAGGGCTTGAAATTCAAGAATTGCCGTTTATCAAAGACATTACGATCAGTCGGATCTTCCGCAATCGACGGTCAATCCCGCCTCACGGAAGTACCCGCATTCAATTAAACGACCACCTGATTTTTTCTGGCGAACGCGACGTTGTTCAAAAGATTCGCAAATCACTTGGACGCTTAAACGAAGAATAAATTTAATATAGATTGGGATCTTAATATAAAATGAAATCTGTTATAATTGGCGGAATTGAAAACGAACAAATTAATTTTGATTACACGATGACTGAACTGGCAAACCTTGCCGCCGCTGACAACATGGAAGTTGTCGGTGAAGTGCGGCAAAACATCGAAAAGCCGGTTTCAGCTACCTATTTTGGAAAGGGAAAGGTTGACGAAATTGCACGGCAAGCGGAAATGCTTGATGCCGAAGCCTTGATCGTCAACGACGAACTGCTTCCTACTCAAATTCGGAATTTGGAAGAAGAAACCGGGTTGGATATCATTGACCGGACAGCCCTGATTCTTGATATCTTCGCTTCGCGGGCTCATACCCGGGTCGCAAAATTACAAGTTAAAATTGCCCAGTTGCAATATCAACTGCCGCGAATCCGGACAGCAAGCATCAATAAAATGGACCAGCAGACTGCCGGCGGAAATACCGGTGGTGGCTTTACTAACCGTGGGACCGGGGAAACTCAGATCGAATTAAACCGGCGGGTAATTCAAAAACAAATTTCTAGTTTACGCAAAGAACTGAAAGAGGTTCAACGCGATAACGAAACCCAACGGAAAAAACGGAAAAAGTCAGATATTAAGTCCGTTGCCCTTGTTGGCTATACCAACGCGGGGAAATCAACAACCATGAATAACGTGCTTGATTTACTTGAGATCAACGACAGCAAACGCGTTTTTGAAAAGGATATGCTGTTCGCAACCCTTGATACGTACGTTCGCAAGATCGTTTTACCTGACAAAAAGTCATTTATTTTAAGCGATACGGTCGGATTTGTTTCCAAACTACCGCACCAATTGGTTGAAGCCTTCAAATCAACCTTACAGGAAGCTGCTGAAGCCGATCTGTTGATCCAGGTCATTGATATTTCAGATCCAAACTACCGCCAAATGATCAAAACAACGGAAAAGACGCTTGCTGAAATCGGGGTCGATGGCATTCCGATGATCTATGCCTTTAATAAGGCTGATAAAGCTGGCATCCCATATCCATCCGTTGAAGGTAACCAGTTTACGTACTGTGCCCGTGATCAAAAATCAATTGAAATGCTGCTCAGCATTCTTAAAAAGGAACTCTTTAAGGATTATGAAACTGAAACTTTCTTGATTCCGTTCCAAGATGGACGCTACCTTGACCTCTTAAACAAGGAAGCTAACATCAAAAAAACTGATTATCAAGCAGATGGCACTTTAATTACGGCTGAAGTTGCGCCGAAGTTAAAGCAACAGCTGGCAAAGTATATTGTTGAAGAAGATTAAAAAAAGAATGTGACTTTTGAAGGTCACATTCTTTTTTAATGCTTATATTTTTGACTTCGCCAATGCTTTTGCGGTGCCTGGGTCGATTGCCGCGGGCCGAATTCATCAAACGTTTCATGCTGACTGCGTGTCAGATGTTCTGGCGTTGATGATGTCTCTGGACTGCTTGTAACCATTGACCGACGTTGGTTCGTTGATGGCTCTTCTGCGGTTCGTTCACGGTAAGCGACTTGAACCTGCACTCCATACGGCGTATCCTTTTCGATCAATCCTGTTCGGCCATTGATTTTTTCGGGCCCGCCAGTGATCACAGCCGTCGCAAGGTACAACTGATACCGTTTCACGGCTTCACGGGCAGTTAACAAGCCAACTTCTTTGACCGTTGCAACTTCTTTTCGGTCAATTTGATTTAATCCTCCGTAAACGATCAATGAATTGCCCTTCCGCACCAGTTCAAAGTACGGTAATGCAACCGGCGCACTTAATGCGGGGACCGACTTGCCGGTTGTCTGAATCTTTTCAGCGATTTCTTCTTCACTCAATCCTTGATAATCAGCCTTCATGTAATCCATCCGGATCAATTCAGCTGCAATTTGTTGAATATTGTCGCGTTGTTCCATCGTGTGGACCACCGTTGCTGGAAGAAAATCTTCATTCTTAAAGATTCCGTTTGTTTGAACGTACCCCGGTGCCATTTCTTTGCGTTCTTCTTCCGCTACTGTCATCGGATCTTTGCTTTGAATATGCAAAACCTTTTCGATCCACGGTGAAATATCATATTTCGATTTTTTCGCCTTGGTAAAGTAATATAAAATATTCAAATACGTAAAGTAAAGAATCACTAAAAATGCCAGAATAAATAACGTTCCGCGTCCCCAGAAACCATTTTGAAAGAACCGGAAAGCAACGTACAGCAGGTAGAAATTCCCGATTCCGGCTAAAATCGTATAAATTCGATTCTTTAAAACCGTGCTCAGATTAACGTAACTTAATGAGCTTCGGATCATATCAAATAGCGTAAACACTTAATTTTCCTCCTTTACTGTTGAGCTGCTCCGGCCCCGGCATTATTCTGATTTTGTCCCTGGTTTTGAGCATTCCCATTCCCAGTTCCATTCGTTTGATTGTTTGTTTGATTATTTGTTTGATTTTCATTGTCAGCATTGCCGTTTTGTTGAGCCTTTTCGTTGTTAGCTTGCTGATTATCATTTGTTTGATTTTGGTTGTCATTGGCCGCGTTCGTGTCATTATCTTGATTATCATTCTTTTCACGCTGAGCTGTCTGACCGCCTTGATCCTTCAGATTATCGTTATTTGCATTTTGTTTTTGCTGATTCTTTTGATTATCTGTTTGATCCTGATTTTGATCATTCTGCTGACTATTTTTCGCTTTATCAGTTGGTTGATCCGTCGTTTTCTGTGAAGGGGTCGTCTTTTCAACCACTTCCGTCTTCGGTTTCCCCTCAACTGTATGAGTAGCCGTATTCACAACCACGTTCGTTGCCCCTAAAGCAAGCACTGCTGAAAAGATCGCAAACGGGGTAATAAAAGGTGCAGTCCGTTTCATTAAATTCTCTCTCCTTCCGCCTGACCCATAATGGTTATCATTCTAAAAGGTAATTTTGATATATCTGCTAACGATTTTTGAATTTTTGCATGCATTCGTCACAGATTCCATAAATTTCAAAGCGGTGGCCCGTAATTCGATATCCTGGTAATTGCCGTGCAAATTGTTCCATTGGGCATTCATCCAGTTCACGGACTTTGCCGCAGTTCGTGCAGATAAAATGGTGATGGTGAAAATGATCAAAATCGCATTGATACTTGACCTGCAACACACCCTGCCGCGTCTGCATCTCAACGATCCCTAACCGGTCAAAATCGCGAATATTACGGTAAACCGTGTTATGACTCATTTTAGGGTACAGCTGATGCATAAACTCATCGACCTGCGACACGTTGATGTATTCACTTTGAAACTGATAAAGATACTTTAAAAGTTCTTTCCGTTGCTTCGTCAGTTTATAATTATTCCGCGATAAAATTTGTAACGCACTATCGATATCCGCCATTCAAAATTCCTTTCTGAATTATTGATTGCATATAATTTACCACCGGTCTAAATAAAAAACAATCTTTTTTCGCTATCTTTTCTGAATAAGTTGATCGATCAATTGAGTTGTTTTTTCCCAGCAATCATTCACGATCACCTGCGTATTATTTTGGATCTCAGCTGGAATCTGTAAATCCCGCTGACTTTCAAAACTGTTAATTCGTTGTTTAACCGCTTGCGCATCATCGCCACGGGCTAACAGCCGCTCTTTCAACGCTTCTTTATCCGAAACTTCAATGTGCCATACGTTGACCTGCTTTCCCAGCCGCTTAACATATTCAACCGCGCCGGCAGTGTCCACTACCAAGCTAACGATTGCATTTTTCTGCCAAGCTCGTTCAAGCCCTTCACGCGAAGAGCCGTACTGTTTGCCATCATAGGTTACCGATTCAAAATAATGTTTTTGGGCAAAACTAACTGGAGTTTCGAAATAATAATCCACTCCATCCTTCTCACCTTTGCGTTTTGCCCGGGTCGTATGCGTCAATACCCGCGGAATTCCATATTGTTTTAACAGATAATTTTGAATTGTTGTTTTGCCGGTCCCGGAAGCACCGCATAAAATAATTAATTTTTTCATTGATAAATTCCTTCTCTTGTTGCATCTTTATCGATAATATAATATACTTACAAAGTACTAATTTGCTATCTTAGCTCAGCAGGTAGAGCATCACCATGGTAAGGTGGGGGTCGTCGGTTCAAATCCGATAGATAGCTTAAATAAACTTCATTAAGTTGTTAAAACCTTGTAAAAAGTACATCTTAGTACATTTAAAAACAACAAATTACACTTAATTATAGATAAAAAATAGCATCTGTGCACATCAGATGCACATCGAAATTGCCCAATGTGCAAATTTTGTTTGGAGAAGTATGATAATCGTTGATATAACAGGCTTTATGCCTGTTTTTTTGTGTGCACACTGTGCATTTTACAAAATAGAATATTTTTATTGACAACATCTCTACAATGAGATAGCATACTATACATAGAGATCATTCCTATCCATTGAAGCACACGTTGCGAGCGGATAGGCTTTTTTTTTAGGAGAATCTATAATGAAATATGAATACAAAAATACAGCAGACCTTTTAGCATTATTTAAATCTCGAAATATGCAAGGCATTGATGAGTCAAATGAAAAAATTTATAAGAAAAACATCAACACTATTCAGACAATTGGATACTATAAACTGAAACAGTATGGGTATCCCTTCTATAATAAGGAAACATTAACTTATTCTAATATTTCGTTTAAACAATTAGTAGATAGATATTATAGAGATCAAGCCTTAAAACAAGAAATATTTCAGATCATAACTGATATTGAAACGGCAGTTAATAATCAAATTGTTAACGTCCTAGGTAAAAATGGACCATATGATTACTTGTCGTTTGGAAAATGGTGTCAAAAAAATAGCGAAAATAAGTTTTTAAAGAAAAAGAAAATGGATAAGTATTCTGTGAAAAAAGAAGAACTCGCTTTTTTATCAAAATTACAATATAAAATAAAAAAATCTAACTTTGAAGACTTAATAAAATTTAAAAATGACAATTCAAGTAACTTTTTCCCTCCCGTATGGCTTATGATTAATACACTAACATTGGGAGAAAGCATCCATATCATTAAGTTAATGTCTAAACGCAAACGAGAAACTATCGCAAGCTTTTTTAACTTAGATGTAAACACTTTTATAGACTGGGTTGATTTATTAAATTTAATTAGGAATATATGTTGCCATAACGGAGACTTAGTAGATATAAAATTAAAAACTAATCCCAGTGTACCCCAAAAATATCGTAAATATCTAAATATATCAAGTATTGATAGAAAATCATTACCACATAGATTATCGATGGTTATTTGTGTGCTTTTAGAGCTTATGAAATGTATTAATCCCAAACACAAAATATATAATATTTTTTACAGACTAAATAAGTTATGTTCAATGGGAAATTATGATAAAAACAAATTAGCTCAAAATATGGGATTTAAGGACTATTATTCAATGAAGGAAATGATATTTTCTTTTTATGAATATTCAACTGTTACTTTCTTTCCTGATGGGAATATATATGTAATGAATAAAAAAAATAGTTCTCATTTGTAAATGAGAATATAAAGCAAATCTTGGATTTTTTTAATTTAATCACTTCATACAATGGCTATCCATATTTTTACATCAAAATTAAAAATAAAATATTCTGTATTTAATAAAGAAATGTAAACATATGAGAATAACAAAACAAATATAGGGAGAAAAAATGGCTTTTTCAAAAAAAGTAAAATCAGAAGTAGAGGATTATTGTAATAATCATTTGGCGAAAGATTGTTGGTATGAAAATGAATTTTCATTTATTAAAGATACAAGTTTAAAAAAAAGTATTATTGAGGAATTTAAAGCAATTAGATTTGCATATAAATTATATGAAGGAATAGGAGCAACTAAAGAGAATTTGAGATTTGAAGTTCGTAATCAAATTCTTGCATATGCATCCATTTATGAAGTAGTAATAGATTATGTTTTAAAAAATTATTATTTAGAAACTAAAGAATATGACGATTTAACGCATTATTATAAATTAATAAAAATTTCCATTCCTCAAACAAAACAATCAACTTTGCAAAAGGAATTGTCACATGATGGGAAAAAAATTATACCTACTTATCGCGGTCGAAAAAAGAAAAAAGATTGTCAAATAACATTTGAAGATAAGTGTAAAACAGCGAAAAAATTAGGCTTAATACATAATTTTACTAGTAAAGAAGGAGAAGAAATAGACTTCGCAAAGGAGTTAATAGAAATATATAGACATAGAAATGGGATTCACATTATGGCAGAAAATAAGCATGGTATTAAATATGAATCAGAATTGGAATTGAGCAAGAAAGCATATAGAAGAATGCAACCATTTATAAAGCAAATAAAGGACAAATTATTGGAAGATAAAAAAATATAAGAGTTCATATAACAATGACATATATAATTTTCGCTAAGAGGTCCACTTAATTGTATAAATTTATTCTTTTAAAAAAATCGATATATCATAAATACTAAATATTTAACAATTGATAAACAACTATAATAGTTAAGATATAACTGGATTTTTAAAATGACAAAATTTTTTACAACTTTTATACTGATATAACTTAAATAAAATCTATTAAGTTATCAATAGTTCATTTTAAAATCACAAATTACATTTAGTTATAGATAATGCATACCAATATCCAATGTACATATTATTTTGGATCTGATGTAACAGGCCTTTATGCCTGTTTTTTTGTATATAATGTACGTTATGCACAATTTTCGACAATTAACTAAAAACATTCAAATCAAGACGAGAGGGCACGGGGCATTTCCCGTATCTAATAGAAAAAAATAACCTGCTTTACAGCAGGCTATTTATAAGGTCATTATTTAGGATAAATTTCTAAAATGATTAATTATTTGTAGAAGGTTAAGGTCGCAATCGTTTGGTTACATCCGTCTGAACCTTGACCCAGAACTTGTTGTGAAACTGGCTTGTTAGTCATATTTGAGCTAACATAGTGTGCGCCTTCAGGTGTTGTTTGATGAGAAACACCATATGCGGTATCAGTATTGTTACTCCAACTGTTCTTAACGTTGTTAGCGATGATTTGTCCAGTATGGTCGCCATAGTTTTGGTATGGTGTGTTTACTGGATTATCAGCACCTACATAACGAGTACCAACGACTTGTCCTTGATAATCTGAAGATACCCATTGAATACCGTTACCGAATGTTTGTGAAGCATTAACATCTTTTTGCATTTCGGTATTAGCATCCGTTAATTGTTGTTGTGATAATTCAGGACGAGCATTTGATTCGAGATCATTGCTGCCTTGATATACTGGAACACGGCTTTGTGAACCATCTGAATATACTTGGTCAGTCATTTGAGCGCCCGGGTGATTTTCTTCCCATGATTGTTCAGCAGCACTGTCATAGAAATGATTTGATGCTGAACCGGAAGTAGATGATTTATCATCCCATGGACCTTTTTGGTTGATAGCAGCTTGGTAGTTTACCGTACCGTCAGCGTTAACAACACCTTTGTTGTAATCAACTGATGAAGATCGACTAGCACTGCTTGATTGTGAACCGGGACCAGCTGGATTTGGTAATTATTCAGCAGGAACATTTTGGGTGCTGCTTGCTGATGAGCTCGTTGTTGAAGTAGCTGGCTTTTGTGAACTTTGAGTTTGACTTGAAGCGGTGCTTGAAGCAACGGGTGCTTTACTTGATGATGAAGCACTTGAACTCGTTGTTGGAGCTTTTGTTGATGTATCAACTTTGCTTGTCGTTGAGCTACTTACATGTGAAGCACTTGAAGCTGTGCTTGAAGCAACGGATGTTGACGTGTCAACCTTAGCTGATGATGCTGTTTTAGCAGGAGCATCATGTTTTACTGATGTATCAGTCTTAGTAGCAGCTGTGTGGCTCTTAGCTGATGTGTTTGTTGACATACCAACTTTAGCTGCATTCCGTGCTTGTTCAGCGGTCCGTGATGGATGAGCAGCAACCGTTCCGTTACCAGTAAAACCACGGTAGATGCCGTTGTTAGCTGGCGTTGCGATTGATGTGCCCGTTGTGTTACCACCATTGCCCATTACATTGGCAGCAACACCTGTACCAGCATTGTTGGCAACTTCGTTGTTAGCTGAAGCTGATTGAGCTTTAACGACACCGTTACTACCTAAGTACAATACCTGACCTACATAGATCAAGTTTAAGTTGGTGATGTGGTTGACTTTGGCGATTTCAGCCATGCTTTCGTTTGCCACTTGACTGATTGCTAATAAAGTATCACCTTTACGAACAACGTACTTGCCTTGAACGTGTGATAAGTTGAGGCCTTGAGCTTGCATTTCAGCCCGAACCGTTGAAACAGAGTTAGCAACCCATTCGGTTTGAGTAGGTTGTGTTCCAGCCGGTACAGTGTCAGCATTTACAGAAGCTGATGAAAGTGTAATAGGAGCAACTAAAACAGTTCCCATTAAAGCCGTTGCAATACTCTTCTTAAATTTTTTGTTTTAATTATTATGGTATTTTTCCATTCTTGATAATGTCATTTAAAAGACTTCTTTCTATAAATTAGTTACGTTTCTTCTTTGAAACGCCAAGTAAACCAAATCCTGTTAAAATTGATGCAATTCCTGCTAAGATACTACCTTTTGCAGATTGTTCACCTGTTTGAGGTAATGAATTCTTAGAAGTGCTATTTTCGCTAGAGATATTAGCAAATTCATGTTTTGATGTAGCGATGCTAACAACTGAGCTCTTTTCACTTGTTGCTTCTTCTTTAGCACGTGTGCTTGAAACAATGTGGCGAACGGTCTTAACAGATGTAGTGTTATTAGATGTTGTATGGCTGCTCTTAACATTATTAGATGCTGACTTGTCAGCACTTGTATTTGAACCTTGTACTGGTTTATTAGTCGAAATGTTTGCAGTTTCTTTGTCAACAATACTTGTAGTTGTGGCTCCACTTTGAGCAGGCTTGTTTTCACTTGCTGTGCTATCAGCTGGTTTGCTTTCACTTGTTGTACCACTTGCAGCTGGCTTATCAGCCATTGGTGTACCTGATACACTATTTGTGGAACCTTCAGGTTTTACAGCTGGCTTATCAGTGTTTACTGAGCTTACACCACTTTGAGCAGGCTTTGCAGCTGGTTTATCATCCGTTGTTACCCCTGATGTGCTTGTCGAACCATTACCACTTGGTGTACCTGATACATTGCCTGATACGTTCGTTGAACCTTCAGGTTCTGCAGCTGGCTTGTCTGCTGGTTTGACCGGCATTGGTTGGCCAGTCAACTTAGCAAGTTTTTCTTGCGCAACAGCTAACTTGTTTTGATCAGCTTGTAATTGCTTTTCCGCATCGCTGTAAGCCAATGCAGCTTGGTTCAAGTTAGCTTGAGCCTTGTTCAACGTGCCTTGAGCAGTTTGCAATGCCTTTTCAGCATTAGCAACCGCTTGCGGTGCGTCTTTAGCTGCTTGTTGATCTTTCGTTAATTGACTTTGAGCAGCAACCAACTTAGCTTGTGCATCTTGGTAAGCTTGGTTAGCGTTAGCCAAGTTAGTATTAGCTGTTTGTTGATCATTTTGCGCCGCAGCTAACGCGTTGTTAGCATCATTGAGCTTACTTTGGGCATCAGCTAAAGCTTGCTTAGCAGCAACCACTTGGCTACCAGCTTGTAAGTTAGCTAACTTGTTTTGGGCGTCGGTCAATTGATTGTTGAGGTCATTCAACTTCGCCGTGTCATCGCTAATGCGCTTGTTGATGGCTTGCAATGCGGCGTTGTCTTGATCATAGATCTTTTGTTGTTGATCGACGATCTTTTGCACATCGTTGACCGTTTCTTGTTGAGCCGCGATTTGACCGTTGATGCTGTTCAAGTTGTTATGGTCGATTTGTTCTTGATTAAGGGCGTCAACAAAATTTTGACCATCACAGTTGGTTGGACCACTTACCGGGAAAACTGCCACGTCTTGCTTGTTGTTGTACAATGGTGAATCAGCTTGCCCTTGGAAGAATTCGATATGCATCCAGCCATACTTGTCAAATGATAATCCAATCACCGCGTTGTTTGTTTGGTTATCAGCGTCAGTTAATTGGATAGCGTGGCCTTCATCTTCAGCTGAGTCGTTGTATAACATCGATGTTAAGCCAGCAAAGATCGTCTTAGTTAAGTCATTGAATGAAACTTTACCAAGGTTACTTGCATCGCCACCATTGTCCCATGATGAAGCAACTTCACTCATGTAGCTCAACTTATTGCTTGAGTCATATAATGGAGCGAAGACCCGTGCTTTGTCGTGGCCTTGGGTGTCCATATCCCAGTTGTCTTCGTTGTAGCCATCAGTGATTTGGCGAGTGATTTCATCGGCATCTGATGATACGGTAACGGCTGGCACATTCAATTCAGCCCGAATTTGGTTGATTAATCCAGCAGCATATTTCGTTAACCGCATTTGGGTTGCACTATCTAAGTTGTATGGATCAAGATCCTTCACGTTGTCTTGCGCATCTGAACTTGGAACATAACCAACATATACTGGATTACCATTGTAATCAGCCATGTCCATGTGGCTATCCTTTTCGTTAGCCATGACGTTCTTGAAGGCAGTCATACCTGATTCATAGTTGTCGTTCATGTATCCGTTACTGTTGAAGCCACTGTGCATTTCATTCCAAGCGTTAACGGCTGGTGTGTCAAGGGTTAATTGACCTTTACCCCATGACTTTTGAATGTTTTGCACGGCTTGTTGATCAGTGTTGACTTTTTGTTGGGCTTGACTTTGTTGATCTTTCAATCCATTCAACGTGTCTTTTTCTTGATCTAAGTTGTTTTGGGCATTTTGCAAGTTGCCTTTGTCATCGTCAACGTTGCCTTGCGCACCAAATTGTTGCCCTTCAGCTTGATTCTTGTCAGCTTGAACGCTTGATTGTTGCGCTTTGATTGAGCTGATTTGTGCATTCGTATTTTGAATGTCTTGTTGATTTTGCTTTTCAGCTTGTTGTACGCCACTTTGCGCGTTGGCAACGGCTTGTTTTGCAGAATCAACTTGACTAGAAGCACTTGATACTTTGCTTTGCGCAGCCTGTGCTTGACTTGAAGCCGAAGCGACGGCTTGTTTCGTTGAGCTTACTTGGCTTGAAGCCGAATCAACGTTTTGCTGATCAGCTTTGATCACACTTTGCGCATTTTGACTAAGCTGTTTGGCATGGTCAACTGCACTTGAAGCGGATGACACGTTTGCTTGCGCTTGCTTAACGCTTGATTGTGCGGCATCGTATGATGCTTTCGTGCTTTCAACGTTTTTGGTGTCGTTGTTGACGGCTGTTTGGGCTGAACTTACAGCTTGTTTTGCAGAACTGATTTGTGTTTGTTTAGTTAATGAAACTTGTTTTTGATTAATTGAGCTGCTTGAAGTAGTTGCTTTAGAGGCTTCAGATGTTGTATTTACACTTGAAGCCTGAACATTTTCTCCGACTAACGTGCTAGCACTTAAGACTGCACCGGCAAGCATTGCTGATTTAATCAGAGTGTTGCATTTTGTAGATTTTTTCATTTTTTCCAACCTTTCAAAGTAATAGATTTTATTAAAACAATTTTTTTATTGCATAACCTCTAACCGTATTTATAAAAGGCATCCCCTCTTTCAAGAAAATAAAGTTAATTATTAGGATTATAATTGCTATCGATACAGTTATGGTTTGAATTATCAATTGTCATTTGAATTCCAGAACCATTATCAAATGTTGATGTCCCATTACCATTATTAGTTAGTGTAAATGCATCATTTGCATTATCAAATCCAAATTTAATAGTTTTTCCATTATTTGAAAAAACCTGCCAGTGCTCACCATTTACTGGCTCAGCCCAGTCACCTTGAGGAAATTTTGAATTTTGAGTTTCAATGTTCCATTGAACCATTGCCTTATAGTAGTTAACAGCCATATTAAGCGTCCATGGAGCTGTTACTGGGGTTATTTTATTTTTATCTTGAGTAATCTCACCGGTAGCAAGGACTATATACTGCTGTTCTTTGTTATTCATCTCAGTAAAATAAATCGGTGAAGAAATTCCAACTGAGCCATGAACAGTTGTCCATCCTTGGTTACCATATTTTTGCTTCATAAGATTTTCGGCATCTTGTGCGTTTTGAATTGGCTCCCATGATAAAGGTTTATTATTATTTTGAGCTTCTTCAATTGCAATTTGATGTGCGTCTTGTTTTTTTGAACCAGCCATGGAATTTGAGACTGAATTCATTGAATGGCTAACCGAATGTTCATGATTAGTAATTCTTTCTTTGATTGAGGATTTTTTTGAGCTTATTTTTTCAGTACGCGTATGATGTTCAATATTTTCTTTATTTGATTTATTGCTGCATCCTGAAAATAATAATAAAGACACAGCTAATGTAGAAATGTATACAATCTTTTTATTCATTACACTTACTATCTCCTATAACTATTTAAATGTCTTATCTAATTCTTCTAAATCATCGTTAGTAATTATATTTATCTCATCGCTGTGCTCACGCACAACGCGCTTTGCAACAATTCTTTCTAGTCGTTCATTGATATTTCTAATCCAACGGGCATTACTATTATCGCCATACAAATCATATGTTTCACTAATTAATGATTTATACATATCATGATCAAAATTAAAAGAATCGTTTTCTAGCATTTTAATTCCTATACTTACAATTTCATCATTTGAATAATCTTCAAAATGGAAAACATTAGGAAACCTTGATTTGAGGCCCGAATTTATTTGTAATAGTTTATCCATTTCAGCGGGATAACCAGCAAAAATAATCATAATATCGTTTCTATGATCTTCCATAAATTTTAAAATAGTGTCTAAGGCTTTTGCGCCAAAATCATTTCCATCACCGATAAGTGAATATGCTTCGTCAACAAACAAAACTCCACCTAATGCTTGATGAAGAATTTCACTGGTATTTTGTTCAGTTTGCCCAATATATTGTCCAACTAGGGTACTACGATCGGCTTCAATATAGTGTCCAGTTGAAAGCACGCCTTCTTCATACATAGCCTTTGATAATAATCTTGCAATTGTTGTTTTCCCGGTACCTGGATTGCCTAAAAACAAGGAGTGAAAAGATTGCTTTACATTTTTAATTCCTTGCTCTTGGCGCTTCTTGTTGAAAGCAGCCATACTAATAAATCCGTCAATCTCATCTTTAACCTTGGAAAGACCAATCAATTCATGAATTTGTTCTAATGCAGATTTAGATGACCCTGTTTTAGGAGCTTCTCCTTCATTATCAGTAGCTTCAACTTCTTGTGGTGAGGAATTTTGAAGATTTGAAAGGTCAAATAGATATTGACCGTTAAAAGAGGCATTATCTTCTTTTTGAATATAAAGGGGATTCTCTTCACTTAAATTACTTTGGTTAACTTCTAATACTGAATCGTTAAAGAGATTAGCTTGATTAATGTTATTATCATTTATCATTGTTAAATGATTTAAACTAATTTGTGCTTTATCTCCTAACGAAATATTTACAGTATCAGGTTTAAATGTATGTTCAAAATAAATATCATCAGCGGAAATATTGGAAAAATCATTAGCGATTAAATATCCTAAAATTTTATCAGTTTTTAATTGAACCTCGCTATTTCCGTATGTAGTCACAGTGTTAAAGATAGAATTAGTTGCAAAAACCCTAGCATTATCATCTGTAAGCAACCCTGCTGTATATACTTCCGATTGATTAATTTGTAGTGATATATTTCCACAAACATTAATGGCATAATACTCATCTTTTGCCTTCAGCACAGACTGATTAATCTCAACCGTTGCATTACAGTCATGAGTTGAATATAAAGAATTTTCAGATTGCACAGCTGATGTGAGTGTTAAATTATCTAATTTAAAGAATAAGCTTTCACTGTTTAATTCAATGTTGGTGTTTAAAATAACATCCTCAGCTTTACTGCCGTTCCCTCGAATAGTTATATTTGAAGGAACAATTCCATCTGGGTAGCCGAGAAGGAAAAGGGCATTCCAGCCAAAGTGCGGAATGATAAATGAAGCGGCATAAAAAATCCTCCTAGTAGCCCATTTTTTTAGCTACATTGTTCATATAAATAATTGAAATAATTCCTAATATAAAAGAAAATGTCCATTTAATAATAAATGAAATAAAGGTTAGTAATTGATAGAAGAAAATATTCATTCCTGTTTGTCCAGCAACGCCCATTCCTAAAGCAGAGTTAAAAAACTTTGTGAGTCCAAAAGAAGAAATGCCTTTTACATTATCAAAACGACCCGTCTTCATGTCTTCGAGTACAGATGCAAAAAATGGATAAAGTATAAGATTTAAAATTGCCAAGAATAAAAAGAGATCATTAATAAAGGTATGATTAATTGATTCATAGATTCCTGCGTAGTAAATATAGAAAAGAATAGCAGAATAAATATATTTTTTTATCCAGAATCCTGTACTTTGTAAACTTAGAATTCCAGTAAATCTGTCAATAAAACTTTTTTGTTGAACATCGCTTGATTTTTCAGCGCCAAATTTTTGACTTTCACTTTTTGAACTTGTTCCGAATTTATTTTCCATGGTTAGAGTCCTCTTTTCTGAATTTATTTATGGAATTTGGAATTGAATACACGATATATCCAAAATTGGCTTAATACGTCGTTTTTATAGGTATCTACATGGTCAATAAGTAATAAAAGTTTCTGATTATTTGAATGTACATATTTTTTAATAACCAGACATCCCACAACCAAAAATAGGATGGCACCTATATCAATAAGAAAAATAATACCTGTTGAATTAAAAGCAATAGAACCTCCAAAAATTAGCAATGAGATAAGAGCAGATAGTCTAGACGCTCCTACTATAAGAAAGAAATTAAGAACAATTGCCAACAAGAAATTAAATATAGGATTTGGAATATTATTTAGAAACGGTATAAAACAAGGAGACAATCCTATAAGTAAGTCGATTACAACAAATAACGAACGTCTACCTCGTAATCGAATTTTTAATTTATTAAATATCCAAATGCAGGTAGAGGAAAAAAGAACCAACGCTAAAGTTCCCAAATTTCGATTAATTACTTTATGGCGTCGTTCCATATCTGCTAATTCTTTATCAAAATAGAATGAAAAAGCATTTTCTTGTTCTAGATAATAGGCATCATCATTAAGTTTATTTACACGAAAATAATTCAATTTTACATCCCTATCTTTATAAATTTTTAAATAAAACCTTCGTTTTTTGTAGACTAAAGAAGGAGTTACCAAGAATTTCAAATATTCTTGATAACTCCTTCTTTTTGAGATAACATATCTATAGATTTATAACTGATAATTAACGAAGGTTTTTTACAATTTGTGATTAAATTTCTTTAGAATATTATAGACACTGCTTAAGGAAACTCCACATTGCTCGGCAATTTCTTTATTGTTAAACTGCCCTGTATTGTGGAGTTTCAGTATTCTTTTAGTAGTTTCCTTACTTATTCTAGGCCTGCCAAGTTTTTT
>LHCFC04200__coassemble_480_pt1 | contig 26104 bp, 23 predicted proteins | sample LHCFC04200__metabat2_low_PE_012 | metagenome-assembled genome bin LHCFC04200
CAACTTGTCCATTGCTTCTTTCCGTTGAGCTTCGCGTTCTTCTTTAGCGGCTTCCTTGTGTGATAAGATCAAACGGTTTTCGCTTGGTTCGATTTCAACGATTTGTAACTTGAGTTCTTGACCCTTGTATTGGTTCAAGTCTTCAACGTAACGGTCTGAAATCATTGAAGCTGGGATAAATCCACGAACACCGGCATCAACAACTAAACCACCCTTAACAACTTGGGTTACAGGTGCTGTAATTGTTTCACCATTTTCAAATTTCTTTTCGATATCATCCCAAACTTTACGAGCTTGTAAACGACGTTGTGACAATAAGAAGCCGCTAAAGAAGAACGCGAAGCTCAACGGAAAGAAGCAATGGACAAGTTGACTGTTGGTGAAACCGTTGAAGGTAAAGTTGCACGCTTAACAAACTTTGGTGCATTCATCGACCTTGGTGGCGTTGACGGTTTGGTTCACGTTTCAGAAATTTCATACGATCACGTAAACAAGCCATCAGATGTTTTGAAGGTTGGTCAAGATGTGAAGGTTAAGGTTCTTGATGTTGATGAAGAACACGGCCGGATCTCATTATCAATCAAGCAAACATTACCACAACCATGGGATGAAGTTGGCGAAAAGATTGCTGAAGGCGACGTTCTTGACGGAACAGTTAAACGTTTAACAAGCTTTGGTGCATTCGTTGAAGTTATGCCTGGCGTTGAAGGTTTGGTTCACATTTCACAAATCTCACACAAGCACATTGCAACTCCAAACGAAGTCTTAGAACCAGGTCAAGAAGTTAAGGTTAAAGTTCTTAGCGTTGACCCAGCAGCTCACCGTTTGGCATTGTCAATCAAAGCTTTACAAGAAAAGCCAGCAGCTGAAAAGTCAGCTCCAAAGAAGAATAACAATAATGCTAAGAAAGTTGAAATCCCAGAAGAAGAAACTGGATTTACTTTAGGCGACATTATTGGTGACGAATTAAAAGACCAAAAATAATTTAATTTAAATTCTTAATTGATGGCCTAAAAGCATGACTTTTAGGTCATCTTTTGTTTTTTAATTTTTTTAGAATGGAGGGAATTAAATGGCAAATCCAGTAGTTGCAATTGTTGGCCGGCCAAATGTCGGAAAATCAACAATTTTTAACCGGGTCGCAGGTGAACGAATTTCAATCGTTGAAGATACCCCCGGGGTTACTCGTGATCGAATTTACACGCATTGTGAATGGCTTGGAAAGAAATTTAATATGATCGATACTGGTGGGATTGATATTGGTGATGAACCATTTATCACCCAGATTACCGAACAAGCTGAAATCGCGATCGATGAAGCTGATGTAATTATCTTTGTTGTAAGCGCGCGTGAAGGCGTAACGGATGCCGATGAAAAGGTTGCAAAGATTCTTTACAAGACTGATAAACCCGTCTTTTTGGCGGTTAATAAGGTCGATAATCCCGAAATGCGGAACGAAATTTATGATTTCTACTCATTAGGATTTGGTGATCCAATGCCAATTTCAGGAGTTCACGGAATTGGAATCGGTGACTTGTTAGATAAGGTCATCAATGCCTTTCCTAAAAATGCCGATCAAGAAGAAGATCAGAGTATTAAGTTCAGCTTTATCGGCCGGCCAAATGTTGGGAAATCGTCACTGGTAAACGCAATGCTTGGCGAAAACCGGGTGATTGTTTCAAATATCGAAGGAACAACCCGGGATGCGATCGATACGAAGTTCCAAACAGAAGACGGAACAGAATATACAATGATCGATACGGCCGGAATTCGGAAAAAAGGCAAAGTTTATGAAAATACCGAAAAGTATTCTGTTTTGCGGGCAATGCAAGCTATTGATCGTTCAGATGTAGTTTGTGTTGTGCTGAATGCTGAAGAAGGAATCCGTGAACAGGATAAACACGTTGCCGGGTATGCGCATGAAGCCGGTCGCGGGGTAATCATTGTCGTTAATAAGTGGGATACCTTAAAGAAGAACAGCCACTCAATGGCAGACTTTGAAAAGGCTATTCGGCAAGAATTCCAATACCTAAGTTACGCGCCAATCGTTTTTGTTTCAGCCAAGACGCATCAACGATTGAATACGTTGCCGGCATTGATCAAGAAGGTTAATACCAACCATGAACGACGAATTACATCATCTGTTTTGAATGAAGTGATTTTGGATGCGATTGCGCAAAATCCAACTCCAACTGACAATGGCAAGCGGTTGCGGATCTACTATGCAACCCAGGTTTCAGTTAAACCGCCGACATTTGTTGTCTTTGTCAATGACCCTGATTTGATGCATTTTTCATATGAACGATTCCTTGAAAATCAGATTCGGGCGTCATTTGACTTTACGGGAACCCCGGTTCATTTAATTATACGGCGGCGTAAATAAATTAATAATTAAACGGTTACAAACATCCTAATTTTGCTTAATTTATATTGAAAAGCCTTGTTATATTAGGTTTTGTATGCTATCTTAATTATTGAGCAATGATTTGTTAGTCATTGTGTCAATCATTAATTTGATATTCAATAACAAGTTGTACAACTGTTATCTATTCGAGGAGGTGGAAACACATGGCAAACAAAGCACAATTAATCGAAAAAGTTGCTGAAAAGACAGGCTTAACAAAGAAGGATGCAACTACAGCAGTTGATGCAGTATTTGGTTCAATCCAAGACTTTTTAGCAAACGGTGAAAAAGTTCAATTAATCGGTTTTGGTAACTTCGAAGTACGTAACCGTGCTGCTCGGAAAGGCCGTAACCCACAAACAGGTGCAGAAATCCAAATTCCTGCAAGCAAAGTTCCAGCATTTAAGCCAGGTAAGGCTCTTAAGGATGCTGTTAAATAATCTTCCTGTAAATGAACTTTAAGGGTTGTGACGAGTTGTTGTCACAACCTTTTTATTTTGTTAAAGTATGTTTACGTTAATGATTTCAAAAGAAAGGCGAACAAATCTGAATGACATTTGCAGAAAAAACACTCGATTTAATTAGTAAAGGTCAAATTGATGAGGCACATAAAGAGTTTGGATGGTCATTACGCAAAGATAGCGACGATATGGTATACAGTCTTGCGGAAGAGTTATATTCGCTCGGGTTCACTAAGTGGGCGAAAAGGGCGTATGAAAAGCTGCTTGAACGCCATCCGGATGCTGATGAATTTCGGACATCATTAGCGGATATTGCGATTGGCGAAGGAAATGATGACGAAGCATTAAATTACCTTGCGCAAATCAAGCCGGATTCAGATGCTTACCTTGAAAGTCTTTTGGTTGCGGCTGATTTATATCAAACTCAAGGAATGTTTGATGTCAGCGAGCAAAAGCTTTTGCGGGCATATGAATTGGCACCGAATGAACCAGTCATCCAGTTTGCATTAGCTGAATTGTATTTTGACATTAAAGAATACCAAAAGGCAATTCGGCTGTACCTCGGATTGATCAAACAGGGAATTACGGAGCTTTCACGGGTCAACCTGGTTCAACGGTTGGGAATTTCATATGCTGAAAGCGGAAAATTTGAACAGGCTTTAGGCTATCTGGAACAAATTCATGATGAAGACATGGATGACGATACGCGGTTTCAGCTGGCGTTCACGAAACTGAAACTTGGTCAGTATGACGAGGCAATCAAAGAGCTGAATGATCTCAAAGAAACCTCTTCGGATTATGCAACGCTTTATCCAGCCCTTGCCGAAGCATACGAACAGCAAGGAAAACTAAACGATGCCTTGATCACCTTACAAGAAGGAATGGGCGTTGATGAATTCAACTTGCAGTTGTACGTTAAAGCGGCAGAAATTGCCCAAAAGCTTGGGAAAGATGATCAAGCTGAACGGTATTTAACAACGGCGTTACAACAAGATCCAGACAATCCAACCCTTGTTTCTTCGTTGAGCCGGTTGTTTGTTGCTCAACGGCGGCATGAAGAAAATATCAAGCTGTTAAATGATTACCTTCAAAACAATGAAGTTGATCCTTCGTTTTACTGGTTACGCGGGCAGTCGTATGCTGCATTGGAAGATTATGCGCATGCGATCGATGATTACCGTGCAGCACTGAAGGATCTTGGCGATTCAGATGACTTTTTACGCGACGCAGCGCAATTCTTCCGGATGGCCGGATTACGGGATCTGGCATTGGATTGTGTTAACCGTTACCTTGCCCATGAACCAAACGACGGAGAAATGGTTGAATTACAAGAAGAATTGATGGATTAAAAATAAGAAGGTGTGACAAAACACTAAAAACGAGCGTGGTGGAAGTAGCGAAACAAACGAATCGTGCAGCATAGATTCGGAGGTTTGCGTCCTTCCACGTAGCTCGTTTGTTTTGGAACCCGATTATGCGGATATAGCAAAGAGGTTGCAACCTTTTACAATCCCCGATAATAATTTAATGATTCGCGTGAAAGCCGCAAGTCATGCATCAACCGTTCATCTGAAAGATTTTGATGATGGTGAACGTAATTTAAAATTGCATTTTGATAAAGAACCGATGGCTTTAATGGAAGATCAACTTTGGGTTGGTCTTTTTTTAATATTTTGTGTAATCCGGCAAGACTAAGGGTCGGATTTGCAAGGTTGATTCGCTCTTTAAGGAAAATGGCTTGTGAATGCTGAAGGTTAACCGCAGCTTCATGTTCTTTCGCAAAGTGTTTCAAAAATTCCGTTTCAAACGGTTGCCAGTTAATTTCTGGAAGCAGCTGATAAAAATTAGGCTGGATGAACTCGGCAGTTGTGAAGTAGTGGGCCGTTAAAAGCAACGTCATTCGGGTGTAATATGCCAGCTGGTCGTTTGCAAGATAATCGGGAAGTTTCTTTGTCCAATTGATGGTTTCCTTTGCAGGCGGCGTTGATTTGCTCTTCTTCATTCCCTTCATGCCAATCGTTGGGAGGGTCGTTGCTAATCCGTTTTGAAAAAGAAAAATAAAATAGCTGTTTAAATGGGTCAGGATTTTATTGTAAGTTGAATTTTTAATTTGGCGTTGGATCTGAAGCCAACTAAGATATTCTTTGATCTCAAGTTCAGTGATTTGATTTAAATCGGCCGTTGATTGGTATGTCGGATTATTTTCACGCAGATAATTGAACAGACGTTGAACATCTTCAGTTAAATCTTTGATCGTTGAATCAGCAAGGAAACGATCATTTTTCAAATAATTGATAAAGCGCTCCTTATATGGAAAATCCATCGTTTTGTCTCCTCAAGTATAAATTGTTATTTTAACTACGAAAAGTATAACAAAAAAAGGAAGGTGCAATCAATATCACATCTTCCTTAGTTTAATTAATTGATCTTGTCATACGTGAAACCTTCACCGACAACCTCATTGACGTCAAGAATCGAAACAAAGGCGCGCTTGTCATATTTCGTAATGATCCGCTTGACTTCAGTAACTTCGCTTTGACTAACAACGCAGTAGAGGGCTTTGCCTTCTTTTTTCGAGTATGCTCCTTGCGTTTGCAAATACGTAACTCCGCGATCCATCGTTTTCATGATTTCACTTGAAATCTCATCTGGATGTTGGGTCATGATAATAATTCCGCGAGCTGAGTATCCGCCGTCTTGAATAAAGTTAACGACTCGTGAGAAAACAAATGAACAAACCAGGGTGTACATCATGCGACGAAGATCAATGTAAGTCAATGATGCAACTAAAACGCAGACATCAAGGGCAAACAATGATTGGCCCATTGGTGCGCCTTTTTTCTTTTCAAAGATTCGGGCAATGATATCCGTTCCGCCAGTCGTTCCGTTGAACCGGTAAACCAGTCCTAAGCCGAATCCACCAATGATTCCGGCAAGAATCGCTGCAATAAATAAGTCGTGATGAACGTTTAACGAAACAGGGAGCAGTTGCCACAGCCAGATCCAAAATGAAAGGGCTAAGGTACCATAAATTGTATAAATTAAAGACCGTTTTCCCAAGTAACGGTAACCGATGATCAAAAGCGGAATGTTGATCAAAATGGTTGAAAACGCTGGGTTAACTCCAACCAGGAACTTTAATAACAAGGTAATTCCGGCAATTCCGCCTTCCGCCAACCGGTCTGCAATGTTGACCGTTACAAATCCAAACGCATAAAGCGCAGTTCCAACCGTAATCATTAAAAAGTCGATCAACCGAACTCGTTGATTTTTATTTTGTGTCAATCTCTTTCCTCCTTCTAAAAAACATCGCTATTTAAAGGGTATCAAAAATCAAGGAACGATGCTACTAATGCGGGTTAAGATTTATTAAAAGCAATCATTTATTGAAAATATTATTTAATAGTCACAGTCTAATTGATTTGGTAAAATGAAAATTAGAAATTACGATGAGAGATGATAACTGTGAAAATTACTAAGTTTCCAAACGAATTTGTAAATGCCATTCCAGTTTTAAAGACGATTGAAAAGGCCGGATTCGAAGCTTACTTTGTTGGCGGTTGTGTTCGGGATACGCTTCTTGGAATTCCGCTTCACGACGTTGACATCACAAGCAGTGCTTATCCGGCAGAAATCAAGGAGATTTTCAACCGGACAGTTGATACCGGAATTGAACACGGAACGGTCATGGTTCTTGATCATGGGGAAGGCTATGAAGTAACAACTTTCCGGACTGAATCAACGTATCAAGACTTTCGGCGGCCGGATCATGTAACTTTTGTTCGTTCATTAGACGAGGACTTAAAACGTCGTGATTTGACGATCAATGCATTGGCAATGGATGCCGATGGAAATGTCGTTGATCTTTTTCATGGCCTTGATGATTTGAAGAATAAAATTATTCGGGCGGTTGGTAATCCGCATGAACGGTATCATGAAGATGCATTACGGATGATGCGTAGTATTCGTTTTATGAGTCAGTTAGACTTTAACCTTGAAAGCGAAACTGAAAAGGCAATTGAAGATAATGCTCATTTGCTGGAGAAAATTGCGATTGAACGAATTCACGTTGAATGGATCAAGACGTTGCTTGGGCAACGGCCGCAACTTGGAGTTCAAAAATTTATTTCAACGGGACTGTATCAGTATTGCCCAGACTTTGCGAACTTTAAGGATGGGTTAACAGCCATGAGTAAGCTTGATCAGTTGCACCTGGATTCAGAGATTGAATGCTGGATCTTAATGGGGCATATGTTTGGCTTGAAACCGCAAAAAACAGCAAAGTTGATGCGGGATTGGAAATCATCAAATGATTTGATCAACCAGGTTGAATTAGCTCAAACAGCGCTTGAAAGCCAAGCCGGTTTGAATGATCCGCACGTTTTATTTGAAACGGGAAAGGAGTTAACGTTGGCAGCCAACCATATTCTTAGCCTTTTGAATCAGTCAACGGTTACGGATGAAGAAATCAAGACCGCATATGAAAAGTTGCCAATTAAAAGCAGCGCGGATATCGCCGTTGATGGCTCAGCCTTGATCAAGGAACTTGGGATGAAACCGGGACCGCAATTTGGAAAGGCCTTAACGGCAATTAAGGATCAAATTTTAGATGGCAAATTAGCAAACGACCATGACCAGCTATTGGCGTTTGTTCGTGAGAATTTTATGTAGAAAGTGTGAGTTGAATGCAAACTTTAAGGGTTGAACATTTAACGAAAACGTACGGCGAAAAGACCTTGTTTAAGGACGCCAATTTTATTATCAATGAACATGATCGAATCGGTTTGATTGGGACAAATGGTTCTGGCAAAACGACGTTATTGAATGCAATTGCCGGGATCGATCCGGCAGACAGCGGCGAACTTGTTATGCCGAATGATTATCGAATCGGGTATTTAAAGCAGACCCCGGATCTGGATGAAACCAAAACGATCATGGATGCAGTTTTTGACGGGGCTGCTCCTGTTTTTCAAACGATTCGGCAGTATGAAGATGCGGTGGCTAAATATGCTGAACATCCTGAAGATGAAAAGCTACAACGGCGGTACGACCAAGCCGAAAAAAAGATGAATCAGGAAGACGCGTGGAATGCGGATAGTGAAGTTAAAACGATTTTGACCCAGCTTCAGATCAAAGATTTAAATCAAAAAATCGGGACGTTATCAGGTGGTCAAAAGAAGCGGGTCGGTTTAGCTCAGGTTTTGATCCAAGCCCCGGATCTTTTGATTCTTGATGAACCGACAAACCATTTGGATTTTGATTCGATCAGCTGGCTTGAAAAATATCTTGCTTCGTATAAGGGCGCTCTTTTAGTCGTTACGCACGACCGGTATTTCCTCGATCAAGTAGCTACCCAGATCATGGAACTTTCATTTGGAACGTTGTATGCATATGAAGGCAACTATGAAGATTATGTCCGCCAAAAAGCTGAACGCGTTGAACGCGAACTTGTTCAGGAACATAAAACGCAGCAGTTATATAAAAAAGAATTAGCCTGGATGCGAACGGGAGCAAAGGCCCGAACGACCAAGCAGCAAGCGCGGATCAATCATTTCAATGAATTGCAAAAATCAGTTGATCATAAGGTTCAGGTCGATCAAGATGTTCAGATCAATTTAGGATTAAAACGTCTCGGAAAGAAAGTCCTTGAATTAAAGGATGCATCGGCTAAGTTAGGATCGCATCAGATCATTAAAGACTTTAATATGATGATCAACGCGGGTGACCGGATTGGAATCACGGGCTTAAATGGGGCTGGCAAGTCGAGTTTATTAAATATCCTTGCCAATAAAATTCCGTTGGATCACGGTGAACTGATCACTGGCGAAACCGTTCGGATTGCATACTATCAACAGCAAACTGAACCAATTCCGGATGATAAACGGATGATCAATTATTTGAATGAGGTTGGACAAAGCGTTGTTAATAAGGACGGTGAACGGATCAGTACGACGCAATTGTTGGAACAATTCCTTTTCCCACGGTTTATGCATGGAACACTGATTCGCAAATTATCTGGTGGCGAAAAACGCCGGTTGTATTTATTGAAACTTTTAATGCAGCAACCGAATGTTTTACTATTGGACGAACCCACGAATGACCTGGATATTGGAACGCTGACCGTTTTGGAAGATTACCTTGATAATTTTGATGGAACGGTAATTACGGTTTCACACGACCGGTATTTCCTTGATAAGGTTGCTGATCAGCTTTATATTTTTGAAGGCAATGCCAAGATCGATCGGTATTCAGGGAAATTCACTGATTATTTGGCAAACGTTCAGTCTTTATCAAAGAAGAAGGCGGTTAAAGCTTCAAAGAAAAACGATGAGGTTCATCCGAAAGCGGATGCACCGAAGGAAAAGACCAAGTTAACGTATGCTGAACGGCTTGAGTATGAAAAACTTGAGAAGGAAATTAATGCGCTTGATGAAAAGCGTTCCGAACTTCAACGCGAGATGGAAAATACACCGGGAACGGATTATACTAAACTTGGCGATTTACAACGCGAAATTGATGAACTTGATGAAAAATCAATGGCAAAAATGGAACGTTGGGAAGAACTGGCACAATACATTGATTAGAGCAAAGGGGAATGAAGAATGACAGAAATTGTTGAAGAACCATATTTACAACTGATTCGTGATATTTTAGATCATGGTCATATGAAAGATGACCGGACTGGAACCGGAACGAAAAGTCTTTTTGGTTACCAAATGCGGTTTGATTTGAGCAAAGGCTTTCCGTTACTGACAACGAAAAAAGTTGCCTTTAACCGGATCAAAAGCGAATTACTCTGGTTTTTAAGAGGAGATACGAATATTCGTTTCCTTCTGCAACACAAAAATCATATTTGGGATGAATGGGCTTTTAAAAACTGGGTTGAAAGTGACGAATATCAAGGCCCAGATATGACTGATTTTGGATTGCGTTCGCAATCGGATCCAGAATTCAAAAAGGTCTATCGCGAAGTCAAAAAAGATTTCTGTCAACGAATTCTCGATGACGATGAATTTGCTGCTAAATATGGGAATTTGGGCAATGTTTATGGCGCTCAATGGCGGCATTGGCAGACTCGTCGCGGCGGCACGATCGATCAAATTAAGAATGTAATTGAACAAATCAAAACGAATCCTAATTCACGGCGGTTGATCGTAACGGCATGGAATCCGGAAGATGTGCCATCAAGTGCGTTACCGCCATGTCACACTTTATTCCAATTTTACGTGGTTGATGGCAAATTAAGCTGCCAGTTGTATCAACGAAGCGGTGACACATTCTTGGGAGTGCCATTTAACATTGCAAGTTATGCATTATTGACGCATTTGATTGCGCGGGAAACCGGCCTTGAAGTTGGCGACTTTGTTCATACGTTAGGTGATGCTCACATTTATCGGAATCACTTTGACCAGGTTAAGGAACAAATCAGCCGGACACCGCACAAGGCCCCAACATTGTGGTTGAATCCTGAAAAGAAACATATTGAAGATTTTGAAATGGACGACATTAAGGTCCTTGATTATCATCCAGAACCGGCAATTAAAGCGCCGGTTGCTGTTTAAGGAGATTGGCCATGTTAGCATATATTTGGGCAGAAGATCTAACCGGTGGAATCGGTGTTGATGGTCATCTTCCGTGGCATTTAAAAGCCGATTTGAAGCGGTTTAAGGAAAAAACAATGAACCATCCAATGATCATGGGACGAAGGACGTTTGAAAGCCTACCGGGAATTTTACCTGGGAGAAAGCATATCGTGCTGACACATTCCAACCTGGATACTTCTGATCCTAACGTGAAGGTCGTGCATTCCAAAGAAGAACTGGATGAATGGCTTGCAGCTCAAGATCAGAATCAATTGAACGTGATTATTGGCGGGGCAACGTTGTTTAAACTATATCGTGATCAGGTCGATATTTTATATCAAACGATTGTAAAGGAAAATTTTCAAACGGATACTCAAATGCCAGCGATTAATTATGCCGATTTTGAAAAAATTGAAGATCAGCGGTTTGATGATTCAAATTTAAAATATGAGTTTATAACGTATAGACGAAAATAAATGTAGTATACATTTTATTGACATTTCAGCTTTAAAAGGTAATATCAAACAGATAAAGTCCGATGATAAATGTATATTACAATTAATTGAAAGAGTGATTTTGTGCGGATCAACGGAAAGAAAATAATTCGGTATATTCTTGGAGTATGTTGTTTAGCTTTCTTGATTGGCGGAGGATTTTTTCTTGCTTCGCGTTCAGGCCATTTAAAAAATGAAGTGTCTGTGTCGAAATCGGCTGTACGTCATAAGACTCATTCTCAGAAAATCAGTCTTGTCGGGTTAGGCGATTCGTTAACGTTTGGTCAGCAAGATCCGACGAATCGGGGCGGATACGTTTACTTGATCAAGCAGAAGTTGCAGCAAAATTATGATGTGAGGGTAACGACTCATAATTATGGGAAAACCGGAGATCGGACGGATCAAATTCAAGCGCGGTTAGAAAATGATCCTGCAATGCAAAAACAAGTTAGTGAGGCAGATGTCATTACGATGACATTTGGCGGAAATGATTTGATGCAAATTTTGCAAAATAACTTTCAACTTTTGTTTGCGAATAAACTCTCATCGATCATGCCTCAACGGGAAAAGCAGTATCAACAAAAGGTTGAATCCTTAATGCAGACTGTTCGGCATTATAATCCAGCGGCTCCAATTTTTGTGATCAGTGTCTATAATCCGTTTTATGTTTACTTTCCAACGGTGACCGCTCTTCAAAAATATACTGACCAGTGGGTGGAATTAACTAAAAAAACGGTAACTGCCCAACCGGGAGTTTACTTTGTAAACGTCAATCAGCGTTTATCGCAGGGACAGTATTTAGGCAAAAATCAAACGGAACTGAAGAAACAAAGTAAAATGAATCTTGAAAATCTGTCTAGTCAAGAAGTTGAGCAAACGTTAAATGATCATCACGAAAAGAATGAATATCTTTCACCGAATGATCATTTTCACCCCGATCTAAAAGGATATCAGTATATGACTGATCAGCTGTATAAAGTGATGATGGCTCATCGAACAACATGGCTGAATTCAGAAACAACAAAGAGGTAAATAAATGAAAAGAACGGATCAAACGTCATCCAAGCGTGAATTTAACCCGTGGAAATGGGCATTCACAATTTTACTTGTTGCCGTGCTGAGTTTTGTAGTTTTTATCACGTTAAAGGTCACGGTTCCAAGTACCCAACAGGAAAATGAAACGCAAGTTGTTAAGGTCGCTTCCAAAGACTATTCCAAGGTGAACGTGACGATGAATGAACAAAACTTTAGCGCAGCGATTAACTATCTGCTTCGGAATGTTGAAAAGGGAAGCGGCATCAAGTATCGTTTTATTTTAAATAAATCAGCCGTTTTAATGGGAACGACAAGTGTTTTAGGAAAGAAAATCACTTTTTCTGTGTATGCCAAGCCAAGTTTAGATTCAAACGGAAATATTAAGTTAAAGATTAAGTCTGTTGGAGTCGGGTCTTTGAATGCACCGCCAGCATTTGTTTTAAATTATATCAAGAAGAACTATGATTTGAAGGGAATTGTGGCAATCAACTCAGCCCAAAAGGTAATCACGCTTCGACTTGATAAACTTACAGCAAAGGACGGATTACGAATTAAAGCGAATAAAATGAATCTTGATAATAATCAAATCGATTTTTCAGTTTTAATTCCAAACAAGTAGGAGGAAATTATGCGACGGCAAAGTTTTTACCGGTATTTAATGTCTTTGCGTGATCCGAATAAGCATGATGAGGTCACGCAGTTTGCCAATGATGCGTTTTACGACCAAGGATTTCCGAAACAAGCGGATGATTACCATGAAGTGTCGGATTATTTAGAAATGAACGCATCTTACTTGCCCTCGATGAGCATTTTTGATCAGGTTTGGCAAGGATATACAGATAAAATGGATAATTAAGGAGAATGATATGACAGTAATTCAATGGTATCCCGGACACATGGCGAAAGCGGTCCGGCAAGTAAAGGAAAACTTGAAACTCGTTGACATCGTGCTTGAACTCGTTGATGCACGGTTACCGGAATCGTCTCGTAATCCGCAACTCGAAGAAATTTTACAAAATAAATTAACGATTCGGGTCTTAACGAAGGCGGATCTAGCTGATCCTAAGTTAAACCGTGAATGGGTCAAATATTATGAAGACCACGGCCAGCCCGCGGTTGCAATTAACAGTAATCAAGGATCTTTGAAAATTATTGAAAAGAAGATCAAAGAAGTCATGGCGGATAAACTGGCCCGGCGGCAAGAAAAAGGCATTATTAATCAACGGGTTAAAGTGATGTGCATTGGAATTCCAAACGTTGGAAAGTCAACATTGCTTAACCACCTTGTTAAAAAGAACATTGCCCAAACAGGAAATAAACCTGGGGTAACTAAGTCTCAACAATGGTTGAAAGCCGGCAAGACGTTACAGTTGCTTGATACCCCTGGGATTCTGTGGCCTAAATTTGAAGATCCATTGGTCGGCAAAAAGCTGGCTTTGACCGGAGCAATCAAGGATACGCTATATGCTAAAGATGACGTTGCGTTGTACGCATTGGAATATTTTGTTGAAAATCATCCTTCAGAATTAATGGATCGTTACCATCTAACCGAAGATGAAATTCATGATACAACCGTTAATTTGTTGCTGAATTTAACCAAAAAAATGGGCTTTAAGGAGGATTATGACCGGGCAAGCGAACGGTTGATCTTTGAAATTCGAAAGAGTAAACTCGGACGATATACACTTGACTCTTTGCCGGGTGAAAATCAGGAAGATTCAAATGAAAATTAGTGAAATCAAAGCCCAACTAAATGAAAATCCAACTGAAAGTTTCATTAATGAATTGCAAGATGATCCGCGCAAAGGAGTTCAACAGGCCCTTCAAAGTTATTTTCGCCGGAAGAAACGTGAACGTGAAAAGGAAGCTGCATTTGAGCACCGGCTGCAGTATGAACGGTCATTTTGGAATCAGGGAATTGATTTGGTCGCTGGCATTGATGAGGTCGGTCGCGGCCCATTAGCTGGACCTGTCGTTTCAGCTGCGGTAATTTTACCGCACGACTTTCATGTGATTGACGTGAACGATTCAAAACAACTTTCTGAAAAGAAACGTGAGAAATTGTATCAGCTGATTCTTGAACAAGCAGTCGCTGTTGGAATTGGGATTGCTGATGCTGCTGAAATTGATGAGTTGAATATTTATCAAGCGACGCGAAAAGCAATGTTGCAGGCGGTTCAAAATCTTCAAGTTATTCCGCAACAGTTGATCATTGATGCGATGGAGATCGACACTTCGATTCCGCAGCTGAAGTTGATCAAGGGCGATGCTAAATCGGCGTCGGTTTCGGCTGCCAGTATCGTTGCAAAGGAATTTCGTGATCACTTAATGCAATTTTATGACCGGATTTATCCGGGCTATGATTTTGCGCATAATGTTGGTTATGGAACGGCCAACCATCTTGATGGATTGAAGAAATTCGGAATCACTCCGATTCATCGCAAATCATTTGAACCTGTAAGTAAATTTAAATAAAATCAGACTTCTTTTGCGTAGCTATTAGTAGGCGGGCGTGAAAGGAGTTTTTTTATGGCGTTTGAAGAATTTATTTTACGGGTGCGGGCGTGTATTGGAATCGGGCTGGCAACCGAGTTTAAGATTTACCAATTTATTAAGCAAAATAAGCGAGTTCCGAATTTAAACGATTTTATTCAAATTATGGATGGAAAATATGCAATTGCAAGCGATGCGTATATGCGAATCTTTTCAAAGAAGACAACTGAACTTTTGCAACAAACCTTAGCATTTTCAAAGTATATTACGATTTTTGATCAGGCTTATCCGGCAAAGTTGCGGGAAATTTATCATCCGCCGCTCGTTTTGTTTTATCGCGGCAACCTTGAGTTGCTCCAAAGAAAAGCGTTAGCAATCGTTGGTGCTCGCCAGCACAGTTCATACTCGCATGAAGTGTTGCAAGGGCTGATTCCCCCGATCGTTCAGAATAAAATCATAACGATCAGCGGACTAGCTCAAGGAGTCGATAGCTTATGTCACCGGTTAACGATCAATTCTGGCGGGGATACGGTTGGCGTGATTGGAACCGGGATGAATCGGGTTTATCCGCGGTGCAACCAGGAGCTTCAGTATGAAATGATGCAAAATCATTTAGTGATTTCTGAATACGTTTATGATGAAGAACCGCGAGCATGGCATTTTCCCGAGCGGAACCGAATCATTGCAGGTCTATGCGATTCATTGATGGTTACGGAAGCTAAGGAACGTAGCGGCAGTTTGATTACGGCAAATCTTGCGCTGCAAGAGAACCGTAATGTTTTGGCAGTTCCAGGAAAAATCAACGCGGGACTTTCACGCGGATGCAACCTTTTGATTCGTGAAGGAGCCAAACCGGTTTTAGAAAGCCAAGACATTCTCGAAGAATTTTTAATACAATAACTTGACAAGGTTTATTCGTTTGTCCTAACATGTATACCGATTTTAGAGAATGTTAAGGAGTGGTTGGATGCCTGCAGCCAAAACGAAAACAACAGGTCGAAAAACGAAAAAGAAAACCACGAGAAAAGTTAAAAAGAATTTAGTGATTGTGGAATCACCATCAAAAGCTAAAACGATTCAAAAGTATTTAGGATCACGGTATAAGGTAATGGCAAGTTTAGGCCATATTCGTGATTTACCTAAAAGTAAAATGGGAATCGACATTGAAAATGATTATGAACCACATTATATTTCAATTCGTGGTAAAGGCGACGTTATTAAAGAACTTCGCAAAGAAGCAAAGAAAGCAAACCATGTGTACCTTGCATCTGACCCGGACCGTGAAGGGGAAGCAATCGCATGGCATCTTTCATATTTGTTAGGACTTGACCCGCATGATAAAAACCGGGTCGTATTTAATGAAATTACTAAGGATACGGTCAAGAATGCATTTAAAACCCCGCGATCAATCGATATGAACTTGGTTGATGCCCAACAAGCACGGCGAGTTCTTGACCGGCTAGTTGGATATTCGATTTCCCCGATTTTGTGGGCCAAGATCAAAAAGGGGCTATCGGCTGGTCGGGTGCAATCGATTGCCTTGAATTTGATCATTAAGCGGGAAGAAGAAATTAAAAAATTCGTTCCGGAAGAATACTGGACAATTGATGGTCAATTCCAAAAGGGACGTTCAAAGTTTAATGCCGATTTTTATGGTAAGAACGGTAAAAAGGTCAAACCGAAAAATAACGATGAAGTGCAAGCAATTTTAGCTGATCTTGATTCGAAAAAGCCATTTACGGTTGCGAACGTTGAAAAGAAAGAACGGCGGCGGCAACCTCCATTGCCATTTACAACGTCAACGATGCAACAGGTTGCAAACAATTCTTTGAAGTTTAGAACTTCAAAGACAATGATGGTTGCACAACAACTATATGAAGGAATCAATATTGGACGCGGTGGGGCTGTCGGATTGATCACTTACATGCGGACGGATTCAACCCGAATTTCAGCCGTTGCCAAGCACGAGGCTTCGAAGTTTATTCATGATGAATATGGGGCAGAATACGCAGCTCTTAAACCACGGGTCGGTAAGTTACCTGAAGGGGCCCAGGATGCCCACGAAGCAATCCGGCCGTCTTCTGTGATGCGCACTCCAGCATCCCTCAAAAAGTATTTGACTCCGGATCAAATGAAACTTTATTCATTGATTTGGTCACGATTTGTTGCAAGTCAAATGACTCCGGCAGTTTATGATACTGCTCGGATTGACCTTGAACAAAATGGAATTACTTACCGAGCAAACGGGTCGCAAATGAAGTTCCCAGGATTTACAAAAGTTTATCAGGATGCTTCCAAGAAGGATAACAAGTTGCCTGATTTGGCAGTTGGTGAAGAGGTTAAAATGGTTAAGAATCAACCAAACCAACACTTCACGCTGCCACCTGCACGGTATACTGAAGCAGCTTTAATCAAGACGTTGGAAAGCAACGGTGTTGGACGGCCATCAACGTATGCGCCAACCTTAAATACCATTCAAAAACGGTACTACGTAAAACTAGTTGCGCGGAAGTTCGAACCGACCGAATTAGGTGAAATTGTAAATCAAATGATCAAGGAATGCTTCCCTGATATTTTGAATATCGATTTCACGGCTGATCTGGAAGACCAACTGGACGAAATTGAAGAAGGAAAACGTCAATGGGTCAAGGTGGTTGATGAATTCTACAAGCCGTTTGAAAAGGAACTCAATAGCGCTTCTGCCAAAATCGAAAAGGTTCGTATCAAAGATGAACCAGCCGGGTTTAACTGTGAAATTTGCGGTGCACCAATGGTTGTTAAGATGGGCCGGTATGGTAAGTTTTATGCTTGCAGCCGTTTTCCAGAATGTCGAAATACAAAAGCCATTACAAAGGAAATTGGAGTTAAATGTCCGAAATGCAAGCAGGGCGAAATCCTTGAACGAAAATCAAAGAAAAACCGGATCTTTTATGGTTGTTCGCGGTATCCGGATTGTGATTTTGTTTCATGGGATATGCCGGTTGGACGTAATTGTCCGAAAGATGGACACTATTTGGTATACAAAAAGAGTCGCAAGGGTCGGCAAGTTGTATGTCCAAACGGTGATTATGAAGAACCAATTGAAAAATAGATCTCAGAGAGGCTGCGACGGATGTCGGAGTCTCTTTTTGCTGAAAAAATACTTAAATCGCTTTTTTGAAGTGAATTTGTTAAAATACTGGTATCAGTGGTGATTGATTTATTCTTGACTAAATTTGACCATTGGTTAACAATGAACATTATAAATAAATTTATGAACTGAAAATTAATGAAGAATAAGGAGGAGTTACGATGACAACAATTTGTGCCGTAAAGCATAATGGAAAGACCGCAATTGCGGGTGACGGTCAAGTAACACTTGGTGAAAAGGTAATTGCAAAGGGGCAAGCACGGAAAGTTCGGCGAATCTATGATAATAAGGTTGCCGTTGGATTTGCCGGTGGGGTTGCCGATGCAATCAATCTTGAAGAACGGTTTGAAAAGAAATTAAATGAATTTAATGATTTGAAACGAGCAGCAGTCGAACTTGCTCAAGAATGGCGGTCAGATCAAACCCTTCAAAAACTTGAAGCAATGCTGATCGTAAGTGACAAGGATAACTTATTGATCGTTTCTGGGGGCGGCGAAGTCATTGAACCGGATGATGATGTGCTTGCAATTGGTTCTGGTGGTAATTTTGCTCAGGCAGCGGCAATTGCAATGACAAAGTATTCACCAGAGATGTCAGCGGCTGAAATTGCGCATGCAGCCCTTGATATCGCAGCGGATATCGATATCTTTACGAACCACAACGTAATCGTTGAAGAACCAGAAGAATAGGGGAATTGAAATGCAAACAAGCGAAAAAACTCCAAGTCAAATTGTGAGTGAACTTGATAAGTATATTATTGGGCAAAAGCAAGCGAAAAAGGCAGTTGCGGTTGCTTTACGAAATCGTTACCGGCGAATGCAATTAAATGACGAAATGCAAGAAGAAATCAAGCCCAAGAACCTGTTAATGATTGGACCAACAGGGGTTGGGAAAACCGAAATTGCGCGGCGGCTTGCTAAAATTGTCAGTGCGCCGTTTGTCAAGGTTGAAGCTACTAAATTTACAGAAGTCGGTTATGTAGGACGTGACGTTGAATCAATGGTCCGGGATCTTGTTGAAGTTTCATACAAGATGGAACAGGATGAAATGTACGCCCGGGTTCGCAGCCAAGCAGTGCAAAAAGCAAATGAACGGTTAGCAAAGATTATCGTTCCAGCACAACGAAAAGAAAAACGTCAAAATCAACAAGCCGATTTCATGAAAATGATGCAGGATTTGCAACAGGGCAAGTTACCCAACTTTGAAGATTCAAATAAAGAAGAACCGGTTGATGCTGAAACCCAAAGTAAGCGGATGAGCGTTAAGGATCAACTTCAACGCGGTCTCTTAGAAAATCAAGAAGTTACGATTGAAATGGACGATCCGCGGCAACAGTTCAATAATGAATCAGGCATGCTTGGACAGATGGGAATTGATTTGAATGACCTTGGTTCAATGATGCCAAAGAAGCGGGTAAAACGGACGTTACCTGTTAAGGAAGCCCGGGAAGTCTTCATTCGTGAAGAATCTGAGAAATTAGTCGACTCAGCTGATATTGGAGCTGCAGCCATTAAGCGGGCTGAAAATTCAGGGATTATTTTCATTGATGAAATTGATAAAATTGCATCAACGGGCAAGCAAAATAGCGGTGAAGTTTCACGTGAAGGGGTCCAACGGGACATCTTACCGATCGTTGAAGGTTCACAAATTAAAACGAAATACGGAATTGTCGAAACCGATCACATTTTGTTTATTGGTTCAGGAGCATTTGCAGAAAGCAAACCAAGTGATTTGATTGCTGAACTTCAAGGACGGTTCCCAATTCGGGTCGAACTTGACGAATTGAAGAAGGAAGATTTCGTGAAGATTCTAACTGAACCGAAGAATGCCTTGATTAAACAATATATTGCATTGATTGGAACGGATAACATTTCAGTAACCTTTACGATCGAAGCAATTGAAAAGATTGCTGAAATTGCATACCGGGTTAACCATGAAAATGAAAATATTGGTGCGCGGCGGTTGCATACAATTTTGGAAAAATTGCTTGAAGATTTGCTTTATGAAGGCCCAGATATGCAAATGGGTGAAATTACGATTACCGAATCATATGTTGAAGACAAGATTGGATCAATTGCAGCTGATAAAGATTTGTCACGTTACATTTTGTAATTGAAGCGGAGGCTTAAAAATGGCAATTACGATCGAAAATCAAAAGATGGCAGCAACCATCAATGAACATGGAGCAGAATTAGTCAGTTTAATCAATAAAACAAATGGAAAAGAATATATGTGGAGTGGCGACGCAAAGTATTGGGGACGGCACGCTCCAGTTCTTTTCCCAACGGTTGGACGGTTAAAGGATGACACTTACACGGTTGACGGTCAGGAATATCATATGAACCAACACGGGTTTGCGCGGGACATGGATTTTGATGTTTTAAAGGCCGAATCCGATCAAGTGGTTCTTGAATTGCATTCATCTGATCAAACGAAAAAGTTATATCCATATGATTTCATTTTAAGATTAGCATTTAAGTTAACGGATAATGGGATTCAAGTTGGCTATGAAGTTGAAAACCCGGCGGATGAAGAAATGTGGTTTGGAATCGGCGGACATCCGGCTTTTAAAGTTCCAATGGATGGTGGTCATTTTTACGATGACTATGTTGTTAAGCTTGAACCGCAAACTGCTCGGAACATCATTCCGTTGAATGGACCGTATGCTGATATTGATCATTTGAAAGAAGAACGGACATCTGAAATTGAAGTGAGTCATGAACGTTTCAAAGATGATGCGGTTATTTTAGACCTCGGAGAAGAACCAACAACGGTTACGCTGACAGATAATGATCAGCGGCATGGAGTTCAATTAAAGACCGCGGATGCAAAGTACATTGGTGTATGGTCATGTTATCCGCAAGAAGGTCAGTATGTTTGCCTTGAGCCTTGGTGGAGTATTGCTGATACGGTTGATTCAGACCAAGATTTTAAACATAAATTTGCTAATAATCATTTGACAGCTCATCAAACATTTAAAACTGAATATGAAATTGATGTCTTTTAAAGATGACAAAAGCGGTTGTGCTGAATAACACAACCGCTTTTTATGTAATATTTATTTTATTTTTTCTTTTCTTTGCGTTGACGCAACCAATATCCAAGGCCAAATGGAACCATATTTTCCGTTCCGTTTTTAATTCGTTCGATATTTTTCCAGTGACGAATGAAAACAAAAATCGTCAGGACAACTGCCACGCCGATCAAGACCGGATCGCCAAAGAAAAATGAAACGATGGTAATGATCGTAAAGCCAACCATACTTGCCATACTAACCATACTTGTAAGTAAAATTGTAATTAAGAAAATCGCCCATGCTAAAAGGAAGAATTTCCAGTTATAAACTAACAGGGCTCCCGCACTAGTTGCAACGGCTTTTCCGCCTTTGAAACCAGCAAAGATTGGGAAAACGTGGCCGATGATTGCTGAAAGGGCAATCAGCATTGGATTAGCACTTGAGTGAAAGAAGTACGGTAACAATGCTGCAAGGGTCCCCTTTAATGAATCCATTAATAAAACAACGATTCCGGCTTTTTTACCTAAAACCCGAAAGGTATTGGTTGTGCCCATGTTTCCGCTGCCGTAATCACGGACATCTTTACCATAGAAAATCTTACCGATCAACACTCCCGAGGGAATTGAACCTAAAAGGTATCCAATTACGAGCATTACAGGAATTTTCCAGCTCATTCGGTAACCTCCTTTTAAGAATATCAAACTCGATTTTAACACTTTCCAACACTTCCGGCAATTATGTTGAAAACAATTGGCTTAATAAAAAATGAACAATTTGAATTTGAATCATCATCCCGGAATGGTAGCGAATGTGCTATAATCTTTAGCGTGTCAATTTAACTAATTATTAGAATTAAAGAATAAAAAAGAAACTAGAAATCATTAAAGAAAGGTTGAAGCGCATGGCAAATAATAACTATGGCGACGATTCGATCCAAGTTTTAAAGGGACTTGAAGCCGTTCGGAAACGTCCCGGGATGTACATTGGTTCAACTGATTCACGCGGACTACATCATTTGGTCTACGAAATCGTTGATAATGCGGTTGATGAAGCATTATCAGGATACGGAAAAGAAATCGATGTGACGATCCATGCCGATGAATCAATTACCGTTTCAGACTATGGCCGGGGAATGCCGGTCGGAATGCATGAAATGGGGATCCCAACAGTCGAAGTTATTTTTACCGTTTTGCACGCCGGCGGAAAATTCGGTCAAGGCGAATATAAGACATCCGGTGGACTCCACGGGGTTGGGGCCTCGGTTGTAAATGCTTTGTCTGAAAAGTTAACAGTCAATACGGTCCGCGATGGCGTTGAATACGAAGAAGACTTTGTTAACGGCGGCCAACCAGTTGGAACTTTGCGTAAAATTGGTAAAACTTCAAAGAAGAGCGGAACAACCGTTACTTTTAAGCCAGATCCAACGATTTTTTCAACGACCCATTATAATTACGATACGCTGGCTGAACGGTTGCGTGAATCAGCTTTCTTATTGAAGGGCGTTAAGATCACGTTAACGGATGAACGTGACGGCGGGGAACAGGATGTTTTCCATTTCGAAGAAGGAATCAAAGAATTCGTTGCGTACTTAAATGAAGATAAGGATACATTGGGCGATGTCATGTACTTTGAAGGTTCAAAGGACGGCGTTGAAGTTGAAGTCGCAGCCCAATACAATGACGGCTATTCAGAAACGATCATGTCGTTCGTTAACAATGTGCGGACGAAGGATGGCGGAACGCATGAAGCCGGAATGAAATCAGCATGGACAAAGGCATTTAATGAATATGCCCGTAAAGTGGGATTGTTAAAGGAACGTGCGCGGAACTTAGACGGTAGTGACGTTCGCGAAGGCCTTTCAGCAATCGTTTCGGTTCGGATTCCAGAAGAATTATTGCAATTTGAAGGCCAGACGAAGGGAAAATTGGGAACTCCCGAAGCCCGGTCAATCGTTGATGGCGTCGTTAATGAGCAGTTGCAATACTATTTGATGGAAAATGGAGAGTTTGCCCAAGACCTTGTTCGAAAAGCAATGAAAGCGCGGGATGCCCGTGAAGCAGCGCGGAAAGCCCGCGATGAAAGCCGAAACGGAAAGAAACGGCGGAAAAAGGATCAATTGCTTTCAGGGAAACTGACGCCTGCGCAATCGAAAAACGCGAAGAAGAATGAATTGTTCCTTGTCGAAGGGGATTCTGCCGGCGGTTCAGCTAAGCAAGGCCGTGACCGAAAGTTTCAAGCAATTCTTCCGCTTCGAGGTAAGGTTTTGAATACTGAAAAGGCCAAGCTGCAAGATATTGTTAAAAATGAAGAAATCAATACAATGATTTATACGATTGGGGCCGGCGTTGGTGCTGATTTCAAACTTGAAGATGCCAATTACGATAAGATCATTATTATGACCGATGCGGATACCGATGGAGCCCACATTCAAACGTTATTACTGACATTCTTCTATAAGTACATGCGGCCGTTGATCAATGCTGGTCGAGTATACATTGCGTTGCCACCATTGTATAAGTTGCAAAAGAAAGTTAAGAAGAAGTTAAAGGTTCAATACGCATGGACCGAAGATGAATTGCAACAGGCAACGAAAGAATTTGGCAAGGGTTATACGTTGCAACGGTTTAAGGGACTTGGTGAAATGAACGCTGATCAGTTATGGGAAACGACCATGAATCCTGAAACGCGGACGTTAGTACGGGTAAAGATCGACGATGAAGCAGTTGCCGAAAAGCGGGTCACAACGTTGATGGGTGATAAAGTTGAACCCCGACGGAAATGGATCGAGCGCAACGTTAAGTTTTCACTTGAAGAAGATGGCAGTCTGTTGGATACGGTTGCTGCTGAAGGAGCTCACGGAACTGGAAATGCAGATTCGGCTAAGGAAGCAGAATATTATTCAGAATCCCTTTTTGATGATGATTTTCTTAACAATCCAGATGAAAAGGAGGACTAGCAGTTGAGTAAACAAAGCAACATTCAGGAATTATCCCTTGAAGCGGTTATGGGTGAACGGTTTGGCAGGTATTCAAAATATATCATCCAAGAACGGGCACTGCCTGATATTCGGGATGGATTGAAGCCGGTTCAACGGCGGATCCTCTATGCAATGAATGAAGATGGAAATACCTATGACAAAGCTTTCCGCAAGTCAGCGAAGTCGGTCGGAAATGTTATGGGGAATTTTCACCCGCATGGCGATTCCTCAATTTATGAAGCATTAGTTCGGTTAAGTCAGGACTGGAAATTGCGGGAACCGTTAATTGAAATGAATGGAAATAACGGTTCAATGGACGGCGATCCGGCGGCTGCAATGCGGTATACTGAAGCGCGGTTATCTGAAATCGCATCTGAAATGTTGAAGGACATTGATAAGGATACGGTTGAAATGGTTCTGAACTTTGATGATACCGAATACGAACCAACCGTTTTACCGGCGCGCTTTCCAAACTTATTGGTTAATGGAGCAACCGGAATTTCTGCCGGTTATGCAACTGAAATTCCAACCCATAATCTTGCCGAAACGATTCAAGCAACGATCTATTTAATGGATCATCCCGATGCAACCCTTGAAGATTTGATGAAATTCGTTAAGGGACCTGATTTCCCAACCGGGGGAATTTTGCAAGGAATTGATGGAATTAAGAAGGCTTATCGGACAGGCCGGGGACGAGTTGTTCTTCGTTCACGGACTTCGATTGAAAAAATTAAGGGCGGCAAGCAGCAAATTGTTGTCACTGAGATTCCGTATGAAGTTAATAAGTCATTGCTAGTCAAGAAAATCGATGAAATTCGCCTTTTGAAGAAGGTTGAAGGAATCGCGGAAGTTCGAGACGAAAGTGACCGTGAAGGATTACGGATCGTGATTGAGTTGAAGCGCAATGCGCAAGCTCAAGGAATTTTAAATTACCTGTTTAAAAACACCGACTTGCAAATTTCGTATAACTTCAACATGGTGGCAATCAATAATAAGCGGCCGGAACATGTTGGCTTGAAGCAAATTTTAAGTGCTTACGTTGATCATCAACGGGAAGTTACTGGCCGCCGGACCAAGTTTGACCTTGATAAAGCTCAGGCCCGGAAACACATCGTTGATGGATTGATCAAGGCCTTGTCGATTCTTGATGAAGTGATCCATACGATTCGGCATTCTGAAAACAAGAAGGATGCAAAGGATAATTTAGTTTCAAAGTATGATTTCACTGAAAAACAAGCGGAAGCAATCGTTTCGTTGCAATTGTATCGCTTAACCAATACTGATGTAACGGCGTTAGAAAAGGAAGCTGCTGAATTAACCGAAAAAATTACGCGGTTCCAACAAATCTTGAATGACCCGCAAGAACTTGATGGGGTTATTAAAACTGAATTACAAGAAGTGGCTAAAAAATATGGTTCTGCGCGGTTGACCGAAATTCAGGATGAAATTTCAGAATTGAAGATCGATACCAAGGTTACGGTTGCCGAAGAGGACGTAATGGTCTTGATCTCGAAGCAAGGTTACGTCAAACGTTCATCGATTCGATCATACACGGCTTCAGGTGAACAGGACAATGGGTTGCGTGACGAAGATCAGCCCGTTTTCCAAGGAAAAGTCAATACTTTAAATCATGTTTTAATGTTTACGAACAAGGGAAATATGATTTATCGGCCAGTTCACGAAATTACGGAAATGCGCTGGAAAGATACGGGCGAACACCTTTCCCAAACGATTGGCTTGGATGCAGATGAATTTGTTTTGCACGTTGAAGTTTTGAAATCCTTGAAAGCAGATGGCAAATTTGTAATTGCAACGAAGGAAGGGCTGATCAAACAGACCAAGTTAGCTGATTTGCAACCAGGGCGAACATATCGCTCACGGGCCAGCATGTATATTAAGTTAAAGACCCCAACGGATGAAGTTTTAACCGTTGAATTTGTCAACGATGACCAACCACGGCAAGTCCTTGCGATTACTCATGGCGGTTATGGTTTACGTTATGATTTAAGTGAAGTCTCTGTTTTAGGGGCTAAGGCCGCTGGAGTTAAGAACATGGATCTGCGGGATGATTACTTGAGCGCAGTTAAGTTAGTCAATGACGATGCAGTAATCGGCATTATTACTCACCGCGGAGCATTTAAGCAAATGAAGGTCAGCGAAATTCCACAAACGACCCGGGCACGGCGCGGGGTTCAAGTTCTACGTGAATTGAAACGCAATCCGCACCGCGTTGCAGCGGTTGTACTGATCAAACCGGGTCAAGAAATTCACGTGATCACCAATCATAATGAGATTGTCTCAATTGATCCTGCTGATCATCCGTTAAGTGATCGTTACTCAAATGGTTCATTTGTTTTAGATACTGAAACGCAAGGAAACGTAATGCATGCTGAATGTATTTTAAAGGATGAACCTGAAGAAGATAAAGAATAGCAAGGTATTAATCTAATTGAAAGAGAGGTTGTGACATAAGTCACTAAATTACAGGAGGCACTTCAGCGAGAATTCGCT